>OGNQ01000027.1_pt1 | contig 122728 bp, 125 predicted proteins | sample 1573481 | NCBI WGS metagenome assembly OGNQ01 (sample SAMEA2581920, study PRJEB24529) | metagenome | biome: Human gut stool | place: China | collected 2011 | reverse complement strand
ATACGGTGTCCATTTCGTGGCAATGTCACAGGGTCCTGTGAATCGGCCATCACTAGACTTCTTGTTCGGTGCAACTTCCTCCCAGACCTCGACCATGTAGCCCACGGACACACCTTTCAGCGTCCCGCCTGCCACTTTCTGATAAATCACATCCGCCTCAGTATCCTGGTCGAACTCGATTTCCGCATATCCACGGCTGTTTTCCACCCATGCCCGAAGAATTTTCCCGAGAACCTTATCTCTGTTATGGTTATACAAAACCACTCCAATGGAATTCAGTCTGGTAAGATCCATTGCTCCTTCCGTATGTGCAAGAATCTCTGTTCCCCACCATCTGTCATAAGGTTCTTCCGACGAAAAAGAGAGGGTGAACTTTCGTTCATTTCCCTCTCCTTCCATTCGTGTAATGCTACAATTTGTCAGATAACGCTGAAGGCTTCCGCTCCGTTCGCTATTTCTTTTTTTCTGACTCGTCTCCGTCTCCCTCTTCAGAAGAAGCGGCCGGTCCTTCTGTCTTCTTTCCAAACAAAATACCTCCCATATCAATTCCTTTTTCTTGTCCATATTGGATTACTTCTGCCATATCATCAATCTGTGATCTCCAGTCTCGTCCATTCTCCGCTGCAATCTGCTTAAAAGTTTTTTGGCCGGTTTGCAGTGCCGTCATAGTCGCATTAGATTCCTTCTGAGGATCAATCCACGCTTTCGGTTCCTGCACCCATTCATGATCCAGATATTTATCTTTGTTGTTCCAGAAATCTTTGATATCCAGTTTTCCGCAAAGAACTGCTGATATGATAAATGTCTCATAGATTTCATCATGGATTTCTATAATCTGTTCCTTGTCTTCCTGATAAGTAAGATTATCCTCAATAAGACTTTGTCTGGTGGAAGAATAGGTGCTCTCTGCCATATCCCTGCTGCTTGCTTCATAACTGATTCCCTGTCCAGCACCGATCAGCCGCTGTTGTAGCTTCGTGTAGCTGGTAGCATCACTTCCCTGCCCGGAAGGATTAACCACCTGAACTTCATCCCCAGCGTTCATCTCTTTAATCATTCCAGGACTTATGGTTTTTCCTTCATAAGAAACAATATGTTCCGGCTGTTTACCTGCATTATTGCTACGCCCTACGCCTCCCATTCCTGACGTAGGAATCGCCTTCTTAATAAAGACCGCAAGGCAGGCCGCAATACGTTCTTTTACTGATACCGCCGTCATGAACTCATTTACATCCCGGACCCTTTGGATCGTATGAGACATATCAGATATCTCCCGAAGCTGTGACGGTCTTTTTTTCGTGAAATAAAAAATGACATCTTTGGCTTCGACATACACAGGATCTCTCTGTGTAAAACCATCAATGTCATACTGTCTGATATAATATCCAACCGGCTTATTAAACGAGTTGTATTCGATTCCTCCTACTACCTTGTTGTCTGCGTTTCGCGCCTGCATTATAGTCAGATCCAGTTCATCCACTTCGATCATCTGTAGTTGGAAGGGAACAAAGCCTTCTGAAGTATACCTTTTCACAAAAAGAATACCGCCATCAATTTTCTTCCTCTCAACCGCCATTCTCATGATCTGGTTGAAGCTCTGCGTTCCCGTCACATCACAGTTTCTTTTTTTGCACCATTTCCGCCAGGCTTTCTCAATTTCTTTGTTAAGCTCAGGATCCCTCGTTTTTGCCTGCACCTGATACCCACCGCCAACTACATTTCTTCGGAATGGTCCTACAACAGAGTTCATGATATCGCTGTTACGTTCCAGATCTCTCGCTCTGGCACGTACATCGTCCCGGCTATACCGATCTGTATATTCCGCAGATGTATTCATAGCCCGCCAGTTCTGATTGACTCCAGTGCGATCTGCTGCGTCATAATAAGATTTCAGTTCTAAGTATGCCTGCCGGTATGATTCCCTTCTGTACGCCGCTTCCGGAGAAAACGCGGCAATCACATTTCCTAACCAGTCGTTCATAATTACCTCCCTGAAAAGACAGCGACATAGCAGTCATCCAGAAGGCTACTCGCATTTTCCCGCTGCAACTGTGCGGTAAGATCATTTTTTATCTGATAAAGCTGTTTCAGGTCCGCCCTTGTAAGGCTTCTGGATCCAATCTTGTAAGATTGCCCTCCGACTGCGATAGCCATGATAGCTGAATTAACGCTGTCAAGCATACCCTGTGTCGTAACCGGCATCTGGTTCATTGTGCTGTCTGCCATCTATAAACGATCTCCTTCCTTAAATCCAATTCTCGTTTGCCTTAATCCACTGTTCTTCCGGTGTCTCAGGCTCTTCCCTGGCAGGCTTTACCTGCTGTTCTTCCACAAGATGCAACGTCCTGACGCCCATCACATCCGCTGCGGCCAGAGCGTAAACCTCTGTATCGAGATAATGATTATCGGCATGGCTACTCTTTTTCTGCCACACCTGTTTGGTTCCGCCTGGTGTTTTTACATTTACTTTGTGTTCTGCAGTAACCTGTGTCGCGTATTCCATATCACACCCGGAATACACCATCCAGCTTCCTTTTCCATTTGGTCGCTGCATACGTCCGGCAATCATATCTTTATATCTGCCGCCATCCACAAGGACAAGCTGCATACCATACGCCCTACTATCCGTCTTATTTACCATGCTTAACTTATAATGGCTAAGCTGTGCATGGCTGGATCCCTTAACAGGCAAAGCATAATCTGAATGAAGTGCACAAAAATCATATACGATATCCGTTTGGTCTCCTGAATCAATCAAACAAAGATTCACAACCATCGGATCACCCTCTTCTGTCATATACTGCATATTCATAATGCGATCTATTTCCTCGAAGGATAATGACTGTCCATGCGCTATGTTCTGGCTTGTCAGGAACTCCCCCCATGCTCTGATCGACCAATACAGAGAATTCTCCTGCACATCGACACCTGCTGTAAGCAGCTTTGTCCACTGTGGAACAACGTAAGCCGGAAGTTCCGTCTGTCTCTCCAGCACAAGTTCTGCACTGGTTTTCAACTTTGTATCCTCCCACGCTTCTGCAAGCCAGGAATTTACAAAGTTCTGTAAATCTTCCGGGTCATCCTTCGATACAAGGAATTCCTTTGCAATATCAGACCAGCGTACAAACGGGCTGTACAGAGTATTAATCCAAAACGCCACATTGCGAACATATTTCGTATTGTGGCGTACGATTCTCCATTCACCGAGTTTTAGCATATTGTGCTTATCATTATCAGTTATAAGACAACCACATTCCTGGCATACATATGTGGCAAATTCCGCTCGATCAGCATAGCTCATTCCTTCATCGTCCGGGAACCGGATATTCTGAAACTTGAATTCTATGTACTCCCCGCAATGCGGACATGGCACGAAGAAATGCTTTTCAATATCCGCAGCTTCTTTTTCCTTCCAGATGTGACCTGTCTTTAATGTCGGTGTACTGGTAATATATATTTTTTTGTTATGGAACGTTTTGGTACGCTCCGAAGCCAGCTTTATAGGATCTGCCTCTTTACTGCTTGCACCTGGATATTTATCTACCTCATCCATCATCAGAAACCTGATAGGCTTGCTGGCAAGTCCTGAGGGGGAATTCGATCCGGTGAGACTTATATACATACTGTCAAATTGCAGCTCTAATAATGATGAATTTTCATCAAATTTCTTTGCGATTTCCGGCGTTGCCTTCAACATGGGCTGCAATCTGTTTTCCGACACTGACTTTGCAAGCGTGTCCGTAGGATACACGATCATTGTCGGTGACGGATCCTGCATAACAATATATCCAATCATGTTCTGCAGGGCTTCTGTTCCACCGATCTGTGTAGGCTTAACAAATATAATCTTTTCAGTCTCATAATTGTTAAACTCATCCATCACACCCGTAAGGTATGGTGTAATGTCATTGCTCCACGGTCCCGGCATCGCAGAAGACTTGGAATCCAGCATACGATATTTTTCTGCCCACTCTGAAACAGTAAGCTGTTCTGGCGGGCGTAGGAATTGCAGGGCTTCCCATTGATATTTAGTTACTTCTATCTTTTTCCGTCTTGCTGCCATCGTCAGGTACGGAACTCAGAACGAAGCTGCTTAATAACCGTTTCACTTCTTTCTGAAGATCATTTTCGATTGACCGTACTTCTACCGGATCAACAAAACCGGTTAAGCGCCCTGCCAGCTTACTCGGTATCGACATTGCGAATTTCTTAAATGATACAAAAAAACGACCGTAATCCAATTTCACTTCCTCAACGGAAATGTATCGTCCGGCCGCAATTTCTGTCCTTAATTTGTGAAGTTCTCCCTGGGATTCTTTTAAGGCAATCTCCGCTTTGAGCTTCTGTTCTTTCAATTTTGCCTCTGTCTCCGACTGTGCCTTCCCATAGGCTTTATCCGACAGATATTTGATGTATTTCTGAACGGTTGGTGTAAGCTCATATCTACGACCTCTTTTTACCTCAGTAGTAGATATGATTCCTTCCTGTGTAAGCTGCTGAACCCTTCTCACGCTGACACCAAACAGATTTGCAATAACATCAACTTTACACAGTTCCTTGTCATCTCCGCTTTCTGCCATATCACACCTCACTCCTGACAGCCTGCTTACTTGTAACTTTTCCCAACGCTTCCCCTAACAGGCTCCGCTTTTATTAATTTCCATGCTACAATAATAACATATCTGCGTGTACGCTTTTGTACTTTCTTTCATTTTTTATGCAATGCGTAACGAAATGCGAAATTTTTTTGGATTCTCATCGGCGAAAATAATGCGCCTTCCTCGCCCCGCATCTCTACAATGACCAAGTAGTACCTTGCGCCCCTCTTGGCCGGTCTTCCCCCGTTCTCGTTCCTTCTATGGAAGGGCGTTTCCCGCCCTTCTCCCTTCTGCGGTTGCCCTTTCCTCTTCCGTTGACGCTCCCGCCGGTTATGTCGTGCCCCTTTAGGCACAGGAGAAAGCCGGGTGCCTTGTCTGCCTGTGGTGTGCGGGTGCTGTCCGTTCCTGCTCTCCTATCCGTCTGCTTATGTTCTTTTCCCGTGCTTCTTCTGGCAGAGTTCGCCAGTCGGCCAGATCCGACCGGATCCCGTTTGTGTGCCCAGCCTGCTCCAATCCACTGGAAAGCTGCGCACCCCTGTCCTTGTCCCTGTCCTTGTCCCTGTCCTTGTCCCTGCCGGTTATCCGATTCCGTCCAGTCCTGCTGCCGCACTTTTCTCTGTATGCTCCGGCACTGATCCGCTCCGCTGTCATGCTTTTCCGCAGTTCTCCCCCTTGCCGGTTGGAGATCGACCGCCCCGCCGCCCCGCCGTCTGGTCAGCCGCCCCAGTGTCCCGGTGGGCGGTCTCTGTGCTGTTGCTGTTCTTCTATGTCCTTGCTATATCATGGCACTATAAAAGCCGATAACAGAATAACTGCTATCGGCTCTTAAATACTATTTAATTATATATTAACCTCTTTCTATTTTTTCCTGTATAGCTTCATTGATCCATTCACTGGCGCTCATGCCCTTACTGGATGCAATCGCTTTTATTTCTGCTTTTTTTCCTTTTGGCATTGTAAAATTGATTCTGTCGGTATTCTCTTTCTGCCAGGAGTACTGCCTATCATTTCGCTTTTTTATCTGTTCACTATTCATTTAATCACCCCTTGAATTATTTATTTATCAGTGCTATATTATTTATACAAAGAGGTGGTACTAAGTGCCCCTCGGAATAATTGGTCTAAAAAATAACCGCCAAGTTTTCCAGACAGGGGCGGTTATTTTTTATCTTTATGACTTATCTTATATACAAGACCTATAATTGCTACAATCAACAATCCAAACTGGATCAGATCATCATATGTAACGTACATAGGCATCAACCCCCTTTCTCAAGGGGAACCGTTCCCACCTGCTAATATAATATCATCATTTTGTGTAATGCGCATTATGCATTTTTAACAAAATAATGCGCATTACTTTGTTTATTCTGTCCATTGACGTAGTGCGCATTACGTTTTATGATTAACTCAACAACAAGCGAACCGCACCAAAGCGGATCACGGGAAAGCGAGGAAAACAACATGAATGAAATCATCAATGCTTTAGAAACAAAAGGATATATGGTATGTAACCAGTTCGACGGATTCTTCGGAACCTTGCCTGATACATACGAACTGTATGACAAAAGCGGCAACATCGTAGCTGACAACTTAACAAAGCAGGATCTGATAAAAACCTGCTCCACTTTATGAACTGAGATACACACAATGGAAAATCTTAACTGGTTAGTAGCTTACAAATTCCAAGCATCAAAATTTGAACCTGAGCAGGAACGCATAATTGCAGCATTTGAAACGGCAGTAAATGCTGAGGATTTTATAAACAAATGTATGCCAGAAGAAACACGTAATCGTTTCTATATCAAGATTGCATAGCCGAAACGCTCCGCCCTGGAGCGTCAACCGCGGGATGGTCTCCCGGCTCTGATGATGGCAGACCACAGCAAAGAAAGCGAGGTTTTGAGATATGGAAAAAATAGTTGAATGGCTTATGAGTTGCGGGTACAACGAAGCCGAAGCAGTGGCAGAAGCCAATAAAATGATAGAGTTTAACAGATGGGACGGTGCCGAAAGATGTTCCCGAGAGTTTGCCATACAAATGATCCTAGACGATCTGCAATAGTCGAAACCGCCTGCGCGGCGGTCTGCAGGAACTGCCCCACCTGCACCGATGAGACAGGGCACACGATGAAAGGATGGTGAAATATATGAAAGTAACTCTTAAAAGAGTAGCTAATATCGTTTCTCTTGTGGAAAAAGGAAATGAATCTAATATTATTAAGACTTGGTATGATGATGATTTTACATCAAGAAAACTTAATAACACAATCCAGAAGCTTGTAAAAAATGCTCCAGCCGGAGAATGGATAGTTTTAGAAATATAAATACATAATGAAAGGACGGTTGATATTATGGAATTTATGGAGAAATTGCAGAAACAAAAAGACGATGCGAAAGCCGCTTATATTAAAGCCCGGGACGAATGGACGGACACCAGAACCACCGAAAATATCAAGGGTGACTTTGAAAAATGGAAAATTGTTTGTGATAGAAAGCGTGATTGTATGCGCTTGGGTGTACTTATTTAGGCAAGCGGTGGCGGTTCCCGGGGTTCGATTCCCCGGCTTGCCCTTCCCCGTAGATGACCGGGAATCCAGACAACGAAAGGACGGTAAAAAATTTTTTCTGATATTGGTCATTACAGGCACGCTTTTATCCAACGCAGGCGTTAAAAAAATTTCTTTGGATCTAGAAGCCGTAGCTTACCTGGATGCAGGAGTTGTCTCTGATCTGGAAGATCTGGAGGCTGTAGAGCATATGTATGAATAATCTGCATGATGACCGTAAAAAAATTTGAGGACTGCATCTTTCGGCGGTCCTCAAAAAATTTATATGCTCCTGAAATAATCATCAATGATTTCCATAGCCTGTTCTGACGTAATGCCATCATAGGCAATGCACAGTTCCCGTAATTGTTCTTCGGATCTGATCTCTATATCCTGCGCATTCCTAAAATCCTTAAGATTCAATTTCCCGTTATCTGCGATCTCTACGCTGATGATTGGGAACGACATTCCTGCGCCGCAGATCTGAATATTAAAATAAAATGTATTCCAGTCTATGTTCTCTTCCGGATCCCAGCCGTTAAAATTTTCTTCCCAAAATGTGGAAACGTACGGATATCCCGCCTCTGAGATCATTTTGTCCAGATAAAAAAATTCATGCTGTTTCGGGTGGTTCTCAACATATTTCATGCCATCAATAGATTTCCTCATGTTTCCTGCCTCCTTTTATAGTTGCACCGCCTCAGATTTCCTATATTCCCGTACTATTTCTTGCACCTTTGCGAATTCCAACAACTTATATAACCCCTTCCTCCAGTATTGGGTCGCCGGTGTGCGGCTCATATGTTCAAGGTTACAGATTTTGTTCCAACTATAGTTGTCAATGTATTTGTACTCCAAAATGGCACGCTCCGTCGAGTTCTCCGGTAAAAATTCTATTACGTCATTGATTCTAACGTATTTCTTTTCCATTTCCTCGATTTTCTCATCAATGCGGGTTCTGATTTCATCAAGTTCATATGACAGTGCTGCGCAGCCGATCCCAGAACTGCTGCCGTGCGGCATCCCGTCTGATACAACCGATCTTAGCGGGCTTTCAAATTCCTGCATGATTGAATCTTTGCGCCGCTCCAGAGAATGTTTTCTGTTTTTACACCTGGTATACATCCTCAAATATTTATCAAGCGCTGCTGCCTCATCCGACAGTTTTTCCTTGAACTTTTCCATCGTTCTCTTCCTCCTTTGCTGCTAAAAAATATACTTTCTCGCGGATGATCTGGATCTGCTCTAAGGCTTTATCTTTATTATCAAAATCATAAATTCTGATTCCGCGATCCTTAAGTTCATCAATTAAAAGCTGAATACTCCGGCACACTGTTGCTAACGGAATATCTGAAAAATCAGCTTTTTCCTGTTTTTTCGTCCTGTTTGGAACAATTGTTGCTCTATTCCTCTTTCCGTTCTTCATTGCCGCCCGTCGCTGTGAACGATTCATCTCTGTTCTCTCCTTTCCGTGTCATTATTGTTGCACCGGTGCAACACCGACGCTATTATGCTACTCGATTGTATTTGTGCTGCATCTCCTCGATGTCATCAATCAGATAATACTGGACCGTCATATCAGGCTTTGCATGTCCCAACAATTTGCTCACCAACAATACATCCCCAGTCTTGCGGTACAGCACACTCGCAAAGGTTTTCCGATAAACGTGCACGGTTGCCTTAATCCGGGTCACTCCCCCGCGTAGAGCCATTCCCTTTGCCATATTTTCAATAGCTGCATTTTTCATTCTGCGGTGCGGAGCACGGTCACACAAAAATAATGGATCTGTTCCCGGACGGTCTCCGATATAGTTTTTCAATGCTTTCACCGCCATCGGTGTCAACATTCCTGTTCGGTAGGTATCTGTTTTCTGTCCGAATATCGTTACCCGCTTATGTGTCAGATCCACGTCCGCAACATTGAGATTTGAAATCTCTCCGACACGCATTCCGGTACTCAACATCAATTCAAAAAGTACTTTCTCCTTTGGTGTCTGTAGCATATCCCGGATATCTTCCACCTCCTCATCAGAGAGACGTTCCTTTTTGCGTTTGATCTGTTTGACTTTATCCACACCGTCAACGATATTGTCCTGGATATGTCTCTTTTTAAATGCCCAGGAGAAGAATGTGCATAAGTACCGGTATATTGTGGATTTATAATTGTGGCTGATGTGATCACGATAGGACCTTATAGCAAGGTAATCTGTGATATCTTGCGCTGTCACATATTTATAATTTTTTCCGACATGATCAAAAAACTTACGGATAATGCCGATATAGCTCCGTATTGTCCCAGCATGTAGTCCTGCTGCCACGCTGTCCACACAGTACCTCTGCATTAACCACTCATTGTCATGCTCCATAGTCATAGGCAGCTGTTTGATCTCTGCTAGCTCAAAGTCCTGCAATTTTACGTAAAGCGTAATCTTCATCCGGTCGATCTGTTCCTTGGTCATGCTGTCACGTAATTCATAGGCCACGTCGTTGATTAAATCGTTTTTAGTCATATGCGCACCTCATTTTCTCGTTGCCTAAGAAACATCCGTGTGATATGATGATCTTAAGCAGTTGAGCGGTACAGTCTACTTTGGTCGGTGGTTGTACCGCTATTATTATGTGATCGATTGCAGGCCCCTCTGCACTGGGTTTTCCGATTGTGTATTATGATACTTATTACACTTTTAACATTTTTCCTTTTTCTATCACTCCTTTCACTGTCCGGATGGATTCTGGGAATGCCGCACAGATATGTACGACACTCCCAGATCTACCGTAGTACATACCGTACTACATTCCGAAATACTTCCGAAACCAGAAACAGTCATTCCAGTTATGGAGCCGGTCGCAAACAGGATCATTAGTATCAGCGTAATTTTTCACTGTTACTCCCTCTGCCATTTCATCTTCCCAGATATCCGCTTCACGCTCGTAGCTGTCCAGTTCTACATTACTCTCGTCGTAATTCGGATCCAGGTCTTCCATTCCGTGTCTGTAGTACTCTTCTCTTATCATTTGCAATTCCTCCTGTAAGGTTTTCATATTTTTGCAAGACGTATTTGTCTTACATATGGATATGTCAAAAAAAACCGTGAAGAAAAGCATTTTTTGAGAAATATTTTTATATTTTTTAACTTTTTCGTATTTTTCTTACATAAAATATTTTAGGGTAAATCCTAATCAATACAGTTATCTAAACCGCCATTCCCTTCAATATACATATCTTCTAAATCATCAGTTGCAAATTCTGCCCTATAACAAACATCACAATTATCCGATGCACACCCAAAGCATTCATCACACTGACATCCTTTACAATTCATTTTCCGGAACTCATCTTTATTCTTCATTTTTACTTTTTCCTTTCTAAATTTCAAAATCCATGCACAAATACTTACCGTTGTCCATCTTCCAATAATACTGTCCTATGTACCAGTCCTCGCCCAAAATTGTTTGTTTACAATATTCCCCCTCTTCGATCTGTTCTTCTCCTTTCGGTTCATCGACCACATAAGCGTTTTTTATATCACATCCATCAGCATCTACATTCTCCTGGAACCAATCAGCTATCTCTTCATTAAGCTGATTCCTCTGTTCTATTTTTTCTCGTATTTCTCTTGGAATTATCATGTTCCTTCTCCTTTCTACTGTAAATTTCAGTTTATATGATTAACGATATCTGGCCGTTTTCAACTTCATAATTCATCCACAGTGTTTCCGTCCTTGCGCGTCCTCCCTCTGCTCTGGTATGCTTCTGAACCTTGTTCCATCCCTGGAGTATATCGTTATACATATCATTGTCATATCCTGATAGAAGAATTTTTCCCTGATGTTTAACCAGAACATTTAACAATTCTTCATGATCTGCATCCTTCATTTCATGTTTATAGAGATAATTCTTCCGGGTTCCGTGTAAATACGGCGGATCTGCATAAATAAAAACATCTTCCGTATCATATCTTTTTATCAATTCTACGGCCGGCAAATTCTCAATCTGAACACCCTTTAATCTCTCAGTTGCCATTTTCAACGTTTCAGGAAGTTCACTCCACGCTCTAGCTGGATTTGGAGAATTAGTCTGCTGTCCGGATTTAAACCCGTTTTGATACAAATTTCCACATCCGAATCCCATCCAGCATTTAACAGCAAACCTTCTTGCCCGTTCCAAATCATCTTCTGATTTTTCGTAGGCTGCTTTATACTCTGATCTGGAATATGGAGTAAACTCTATCGTCCGTTCCAGTTCTCCACTCCTGTCTCGCAATATTCGAAAGAAATTTACGATTTCTCCATCGATGTCATTCACTGTCTCAATATGACTACGCTGCTTGTTAAAAAGCACAGCTAAACTGCCGGCAAACGGCTCTAAGTAGACATCATGCTTTGGTATGTATTCGCATATCCACGGTGCAAGACGGTTCTTCGCTCCTGGATATTTTAAAACACTTTTCACTCGTTCACCTTCCTCCACTAAATCCTAAATGATTTTCATTTTTCGCCTGAGTCGAGCTGCCCAGTATTCCGTTATCTTGTACTTGGGGCACTCGTCCCTCCACATCTCCCGTCCTGTCTTGCCATCCCAGTGGATGCAATCATCACAGTTAAACACGGCTCGTCCATCTCTCCAGTGCAATGATCAAAACATTCAACACTATTTGCACAGTGCTCACAAATACATCCACGGCACAACTTTTTTACCTCCACTAAATCCTAAGTTAGCCCATCTATTTTCTTTGCTATTGCCCTTATATTATCGAGTACATGATCGCAGCATTTCCAGATAAGCCAACTGCAATCTCCATCTTTTTCAGCATTCATTACTTGTGTTATTATAGATATATTTTCATCCGGTAATCTTTCGGCAATTGAATCCCATTTAGTAGAGTCAATCCACCTTTTAAATCTTGGCTGATAATATCTGACTTCATCATTTTTTACTTTCATGTATTCTCCTAAGTTACATACTCGATTTCTCACCGTATTCAGGTACTCTTTGCATCTTTGATACACTTTCGGATCGAATTCTTTCCGCTCGTGCTCGTACTCACTGTATTCCGCAGGATCGCATCCGGCAATCTGTGCCATCTTAAACATGGACACTTTCGCATCTCTTCTAAGTGCTGCAATATAGCCTGCGTACATATCCTTGTCACCGTTAGCAAATTGTATTTTCTCTCTTTGCTGAATTTCTTTAGATGCAGACAATTCCTTTATTTGCTTTATTGTGCATTCTTCGTTGTGGCAAGCATAAAGGCAACCGTGGATTCCATTCTTGCCATCGAAAAAGCCAACCACATATTTCGTGGGTTCCTTGCAGTCATTACATTTTGCATTTATAACCATCTCACTTCACCTCCTAAGTTAGTCCATCTATAATTGCTGCAAATACGCATCCAATCCAAAAACTTATTGCTGTGCATAGGCTATTCCATATGATTCCAGTTCCCAATAAATAGCCTAATATAAACATTGCAATAAGAAGCATCAACAATGTTGCTTTTTTGATCCGTTTTCCTTTTCTAAATTTTTTTATTTCTTGTTTTAACAACGTTCCCAATTCTTCACATCGTTTTCTAAATACATACCATGCGAATTGCAAGCTATCTCTTACAACGCACTGATAGAGAATTTTTTCCGGATCAGAAAGCGATTCATAGAATCCCTTATCTGTTTCTTCTATGTATTCATGAAGCATCTCAATGTCCGTCTTCACTTCTCTGGTCTCCTCCTACTGCATAGGTCTTACTTCAACGCCGTTTACCTCCGCAGGCCCCTGCAAATCAATGACTAACTGCTGCCTTCCGTCGATCTCCCTTACCTTTATGAGATCTGTTCGTCCGGCATTGACTCTGATAACCGTATCCTGTGTTTTCACCTCAAAATTGCGACCACTGTAAATATTATTCAGGAGCAGTTTTGTATCTCTCCCGATGATTTCATCAAAGCACTGGTCAAATATCTCCATTTTGTCATTGGACACACCACTACTGGCGAAAACAGTCTTTACTTCCTCGCCGCCCAGCGCCATCGGTTCCTCATTGTCCTCCTGTTTCTGTACGGTCTTAGTCAACTTCTCGTGAATGTTTTTAACGCTTTCCACTGAGCAGTCATCACCCAGCACTTCCTCCACTAATGCCTGAAAGGCTTCTTTTTGGCATTCCGCAGACAGAGGCAACTTGCATCCAAGCATCTTATTAATAAATTCTTCCTTCAGTTCTTTGGCATCTTTGGAATAATACAGAGTGCTGTGAATGTCCGCACTGCGATCGTTGAACGCTGGGAACAGGAACGCAGTATCCGGCATCCCTACCACCCAGTCACGGAGACGATTCTGGAAGGTATTTTCCTTTGCGTTATAGCTTAATCCTGTTTGCGACAGATCTACAGGACAAATGCAGGCAAGGATATAGTCATAGACTTCGTCGGAAGCATCCTCCATCTCTATACCGTCCCGGGTACGCCCCGGTATATCATAGGTATCATGAATCAGCAGAATCAGGTAGTTTCCCACATACTCATAGGATTTGATGATGCGATCATAGAACTGCTCCAGTAGGACATCATCTCTTAATTTGCTGTCCCTCAAGTGTAGAAAGAACTCCTGCTGCCCGCCTTCATTTCTACTCTTTTCCGAAAATTCCAGATTCAGCAGATTCTTTCCTAAAGTGCCGGACAGACTTTTACGCAGAATCTCAAAATATTTGTACAGTTCATCCTCCGGTAATGCCAGAAACGCTTGGTTCCATTCTGTCTTTTTATTCTCACCACACTCCACATAGCATCCGCAGATCCGTGTGATGGAGCAGTTTCCCGGTGTGAAAAGCTTTTTTATTTCACTGATTTCCTGTTTTCTCATGTTATTTCCTCTCTTTCTTAATTGTCAGTAATTTTGTTACCATCCTATAATGCAATATCCCGGCATCAGCCCATATTCCGGCACATTCCGAAGCACATACCGGATCCGACGTACCTCTGTCCGGCCGGTATATTCCCCGTTTTCCCATTCCATCAGAATCAGTACATCTCCCGGCTGTACGTTGTCTTCGTCTTTTCTCAATTCGAAGTTTTTTTCTTCTTTTCGGACTGCTCGGAAGTACTTCGGAAGAATCTTTTTTTCAATGCTTTTCAATGCGCTTTTTCCTCCTATGCTTCTGTGCTCTGGTTGTAGCCCTCCTGTGTGCGTTTTTCTTTTATAGATTCAACTTTCGGATCCTGCCGCTCTATTTTCATTGTTAGCAGATCTCCGTAAGAAAAACACCTTCGAAAGCCAGTCTTCCGGTCTCTGGTCAAAACAGTTCTCTTATATACCTCCACCACTTCATATTCCCTGGGAACTGTTCCTCTTCCGACATCTCCGTCATTTTCCATTGCTTTTATGATGTCTCCTTTATGTACATTCTGGATTGTAGGCGCCGATCCCAACAGAACATTTTCATCCCATTCTTTATATTCCCGCATTATCTTATCCTTTCCGGACGGCTGCTGCCTCTTGGCCTCAGCGGCCGCCCCGTGGCTATGTTTACAGTGATTGTGAGTACACTCCAAAAGGTCTATTCTTCTATTACACCGTCCAGATTCTTCCGGACAGATTTGTAATATGCGTTGTTATTTCCACTTGTTATAGGCCAGAGCACCCTCCGACCAGTCTGGGTAATGGTCCTGCAGGTACTGCCTAAACATCTGCAGCATCTCATCCCGTCTGCCCTTGTTGCCGTTATCTAGCATTTCGTGGTGACTCTGGCAGCCCAGGGCTCCATTCTGAGGGATTCCGAGTCCGCCGTGTGATCTTGGTATGTAATGCATGATGCTCTGTAGCTGCTGTCCGTACCAGGTGACGTCCTCCATGTGATATCCCATACGGCAAAAGATGCACTGGTACAGATCCCGCTCCTTGATGATTTGCCGGGAGGCGGCATTAAACTCCCTCGCCCGTGCCTGTTTCGACATCTTCGGCATCCTGTCCGCCCCCTTTGCTGAGTTCTTCCAGACGGTCCAGATAACCAGCGATATCGGACAGCTGCTGTCTGGCGGCGCTGATCAGATCCATCTCGACATATCGTACCAGGTTCTCCACGCTGCCACGGATGGACTGACGGTAAGCATCTCGCTGGTCTCCTTCGGATGGACAGTATTGCGGAAAGTCATTTTCGAGATCTGTCTGCCCAGGTATCTGTTCTTCCGATCCCATGGTGTCGGTATTCTGTTTCTGTTCAGATTCCCCGGAGCATGAGTCATTTACCTGTGTTTCCGGCTCTTCCGGTGCCGGATCCGGTGCGACTCCTGGGATGGTCATCTGCTCCGTCTTCTTTTCCGGTTCCCTGGGCTTTTTCTTCGGTTTTGTGTTTGCTTTGGTCACACGGGATTCCTTACGTTTTTCCGATTTCTTCTCTTTCGTGGTCTCATCCGGTTGCACCGGTGCAATTTCCTTCTCTTCTACCACGGTCAGTTCCTCACCGTAGAGATCCTTATACCGCTCCTCAGGACTGCTGCCTCCAAGAAACAGGGAATCTACCTCAAGGCAGATTTTTTGTGGTGCATATTCATGGCGCTCCAACGTCTTCAGGTTGATTACCGTGGCGCCGTCAGAATTTATAATGATCTGTGTCCTGCGCTCTCCCGGGATCCGGACTGTGTACACCGCATCCCCCTGCGGTATCAGTGCATCCATGATAGCAGTACTGCGGGGATAATTGCTTTTATTGCATATTTCCCACAGCTTCCGGAAGAGATCTTCCTGCTCCTTCCCCAACTGCCAGAGGTTACGCTGTAACGGTGATCCCTCCGGCGGAAGCATGGGCTTATCCGTTACGGCTGCTGCCTCTGCCTTCTCAATCTCCACCTCGATGTCAGATACCTGGCTCTCCGCATCTACCTCATCCTTGATGGCTTGAATCTCTGTTTTTGACAGTGTAGGCGGTAATGCCTCGTTAATCTCATTCGGGATCTGCAACATCAGTGTCAGCTTTGCATATCCAAATCCCTGGTAATTCTGCATGAGGTGATCCGAGTACCCGTTTTCCGAAAATCTGTCGTTAATGCTGATAAAGCGGCTCACCTGCGTCTTATCTATGCCATATTCCGCTTTGGCAAAGTCCGTCACTGTTGCATATCCGCTCTCTGCCAGGATATTTGTATCTCTGGCCACCTTGAGCAGATAACCGATCTGCACAAAGTCCTCCGCCGTCCGGGTGAGGACTGCATCCAGCTCCTGTTTATATTCCTGATATGTTTTTTGATAAATGATATGTTCCATTACCTGTCTCCTTTTAATAGACTTTTGGTGCTCTCTGAATAAATCTCTCCTCGTATCAGACTCAACATGATATCTTCCCCGAATTCTTCCACCTTGGCCTCTCCGCCGTGTACTTCCAGTACGTCATCTATGGGTACTGCGATTGCAGGCATTCCTGCACATGTCCGGAGCATTATTTTGCTTTCGTCAATCTCATCTACTCTTGCATGTGCCCATTTTATATCTCCGTCTGCCCGGAATCGGAACAGATACACCCCGCGCTCCTTCACTGTTATCCCATTGATTTCACATTGCCTTTTCTCTGTGTCTGCAACAAAATACATTCAGATTACCTCCATCAGATCTTCCGCCAGTCCCTCCAGGACCACAGTATTATTCTTTGCCTTCAGTTCTTCTATGTTTTTCTGCCGCAGGATCTCACTCTGTGCCGCATACTCATGGTCTTTTTTGCTCATACGCTTACGGATCACCTTCTGCCACTCCCTCAGGAACGGCTTTATCTCTTCTATGCCCGGCTCCTCGTCGTAGGCTCCCCGGTGCTGGCGGATGGTACCGCCCGGCTCCACCTCTATCGTGTAAAAAGGCTTATCCGGGGATGACTGCTGCCGCAGGAAACAGATATACGTCTCTCTGCTGATAATCCGGTCAAAATACCGCTCTGTATTGCCAACACAGTGATGCAGCGCCATTCCCTCTGCTGTGATCTCCATGAAATTCTTCGGTACCAGAATGCAGAAGGTATCATTCTCATACTCGAACTTCTCACGGATCTCAGACAGGATCTCCTCATATCCCGGATACTTGTCTCTCATCTCCTGCGCCTGCCTTGCCGCTTCTTTTGCATCCCGTTTCCGCTGGATTTCTTCCCTGCGCAGTTCCATCTCTGCATTGACTTCATCGTGCCGGCGCTTCAATTCCCGGGGACGGTGCACCAGAGCATCATCCATGTGTTTTCCCAGTTCTTTTGCCATACTGAGATAATCCTCGTACTGATCCCAGACTCCCGCTATCGTTCTGCTTGGATAGCTTTCTTTTTTCTGCCGGTTGATGTAATTCATTAACTGCTCCGGTGTCAGGTATTTTCCCGCTTCCGACTGCAGATAGTTATCCGGTTCGATCTTATTTTTTTCTGCCCAGGACAAATACTGCTCTGACAGTTTCTTCTTTTTTAGGTCGGACCACTGCAGCCAGCGCAGCATACACATTCCGCCGTCTGCCTGTCTGAGACGGTTGATCAGCTGTTTATCCTCTATCTGCAGAATCTCCTCTGCATTTTCTCCGGATACATCAATCGTGCTCCCGGAATATCCGCCCCAGTAGGTGATGCACTGTGACAGTTCATCCAGCAGCCGGTAAAAACGCCCTTTGGCCATATACTCTGCGATACCGGTAAACTCTCTGTTTCTTTCCACCATGAGACCGTCATAGTGCGCTTTTATTCCCATCTGGGCAAGCTTCGGAAATACATCTGTCCATGCCTCATATGCCGTTCCATGTAATCCGGCCTGAATACCTTCTGTGTCCGGATACAGATAGGTGCTGTGCCATCTTCGGTTGCTGTTGTTTCCGGTGCTCCATCCCGGCCAGTAAAGGCTCCCATAGTAATAGATTTTCATGATATCCTTTGTGTTCCGCAGCATCATCAGCCGGATGTGCTCCTCCAGCTCCGTGGTTCTTGTTCCGTATCTGTCCCACTCCACTTTTACCTTAAAATGCCGTTCCACTCCCTGTTTATCATCCACGTTATGGATCATGGTAAGCCAGTCCGTTGCAACGATGAGTATATCCGCTCTCTTATCAACGGTCAGAAGATGTCCACACAGCGGACAGGTGATCTGCTTTCTATGTTTCACAGGGATGCATGCTGCCTCTTCCGGAAAATCTCCGTCGCAGGCTGTGCAATGGCAGGTCTTTTTCTGTTTGTCATAAAAGGCATACTGCAGATCTCCTACCATCTGTTCTGTGATCCAGTCATATACTGCTTTTCCCGGTTTTGGACATTTGTCCATTAATCTACGGATGCGCTCCTCCTTACTGTTTCTGGCCTGTTCCCGCTTTTCTGCGTTATAGTCTGTCTCCATCCGCTCTATGCGCTGCAATACATCTTTTACCCAATCCTTCTTTTCTCTGGTAAGGATATCCAGTTCCCTGATCTGCTCCGGTGTCAGCCATTCTTTCTCTTTCAGCCGGTAGTCCCAGTACTCTCTTTCATAGTTATCTGTACAGCTGTTGATATTTGTTGCCTGCTTTATGCCGGTATCCGGAAAATATGTGCCGTATTCCCATGTTTTCAGGTTGATTGCATGGCGGCAGATGTTATTTCCACCTCTCCAGATATCCAGTATCAGATAATTCTCCGTTGTCTGGAACGTGATCTGTTTATTTCTCTTTTTATCTGCCGGTATCACCGGTGTCCTGAGTATTTCTGTCCACTTCATGCCTGCTGCCTCCTTTCTGCTTCTGCCAGGTCTTCCAAGGTGTACCACACTCCCGGCAGGATATAGACTCCGTCCACATCAAATATCTTGGCCGCCGTGATCTTTCCTTTTTCTTCCCGGATCAGCCCCAGATGCGCTCCGGCACAGCCGCTTACTTTTGGATGCTGTCCCCTGGCAATGGCGATTCCATCCGGGATCCTGATCTCTGCTGTGTGCTCTTTTACCTGCACCATACTGTTAGATGCTTCCCAGTTATCCCGGCGAGGATGATGTATCATGTAAAGCATGGCTTCTTTTGCGATATCCCGGTTGGTCAGTTCTTTCAGCAATGTCAGCCTTGTACACGCAATGCGTGTATTACTGCCGTCTTCAGCTATGTCCCCTTCTGCCTTTGCCTTAAAATACCGGTGATCCCTACCCAGTCCATAGTATTGCGCACAGTCCAGTACATACTCACAGGCATGGAGACCGGTATCACCGCACTTTGATTTTTCTGCTGTAGCCGGTACGCCCAACTGATACTGGAATGTTCCCTGCCCCATCGTGCAGGTCATATCATTGTTCGTTGCCTTGTATACGATCATTTCTTCTCTCCCATGTAATAATCCAAGATGATCTTTTTCAGTTCATCCCTGCCACACATCCCGATCTGTCCGGCGCTTTCCGGCAGTCCTGCTGCCTTCGTGATTCTCCGGTCAACCGTTACTCGGTTTTTCGATGCCAGCTTCAGTCCGGCGGCCAGTACATCCAAGAGCTTCTTGTCCGGATTGAATACTGCATTTGCCAGTGCAGCACCGTCTTCCTCTTTATGCTGTGCAGGGTACTCCAATATCATCTGCACTACAAACTCCTTCCAGTCCTTCATCTGGCTCTCTAACTTCAGGTCCTGTTCTTCCAGCTTCAGTTTTCCAATAGCTGCCATCGTCTCATTACAGAGCGTCTCCTCCGGATCTTCGCTGTCCATGTAGTCCTCGGCATCCTCTTTCTCCAGTCCGTTCTCGGTTGCCAGTCCGATCAGCGCTTCCAGGTCTCCCTCTGCCTTCTGGGCGGCTGCTGCCCTGTTCAACTCCTCTACGGTATTAAATATTCCAAATTTCTTCTCCATCTGTTCTCCTTTCCCGGTTGCACCGGTGCAACTTCCGAATTTTTCTCGGTAGTTCAGTCGGTTTCACCTTGTAACCGACTGCTTTTCTGTCAAATTGTTATATTTTCCATGTTTTGTTGACGTCAACAAAATCGTCTCTAACATGAGTGCTCTACTCATGCTGTCAGTTTTTCGGTACTTCTGTGAAAATGTCTTTTAATGCCCTCTTCAATGGCATGTTAAAGCGCATCCATTCGGCATATTCGTGTTTCTCGCCTTCCGCCAGCAGGATATGTCCGCCATCCTCTACGTCCTGCAGGAGCATTTCCCACAGGACAGCGTTTTTCACCGGATTGCCTTTGGCACTCTTTCATCCGTTTCTCTGCCACTTCTCCGGCCAGTGCTGTGTGATGGCTGCTGCCACGTTGCTACACTCTGTATGGATCACTACAGTGCAGGCATAATGGAGACGCTGCAGGGCATCCCGGATGGCACGCAGGACTGACTCGCTCTCCGTGGTATCGTCATACTCTACGATCTGTGGAGCTGCTTCATAGTCACTGCCGTTCTTGCGCTTTGTCCTCATGATGTACATTGCCCGGCCGGAGCCCTTTGCGGATCCCCTGAGCGTCGTGCCTATAAAGATATCCACTACTTTCAATTCATTTTCCAATTTATCAACACCTCCTTACCCTGTTCGGCGGTTTCTTCCGCTCCTGTGTTTTTAACCTGATCAGCGTGTAACTCCGGTACAAAAATCCTGTGACCGGATTAATGCCCTCATGCATCCGGGCTATGTAATATCCCTTGGGTGGCTTGATCTCCGGCTTCCGTCGAACCAGCTTGTCCTCTTTGGGCTCCGGCAGGGGCATATTGCGGCTGGTATTGTAGGAGGACTCCGCAATTCTGGGCTTGCCCGGTGTGCCGTCCGTCTTTACCTCCGCTGTGTGCTCGTCCTTGGTCAGGTAATTCGCCAGCTGCTCCATGTCATCCCCGTTAAATTTGCTGTTGCGGATCTCCGCCACATAGGTGCCGCCCTTGGTCCATGCCTTGGTTACAATGGCAGCCGCATCACCCTCCGGTGTCTGCTTGATCACAAGATGGATGTGCCAGGCTCCCTTGGTTCCACGCTCAATATTGCGGATCCAGTAGAACGGTGCTCCTCTCATCCTGTAGATCTTCCGGACTTTTGCCATCGCCGCCTGAAAGTCCTTCAGTGCTCCTGCCATATCTGGCGGACGGTTCCCCACCTCATAGGTCCATGTGATAAACAGATCTCCCGAATCAAAGTACTGGATCAGCCGCCACCGGCACAGCCTCGCCTTATTCCTCCTGTTGATCAACCTCACCTGTTCCTTGGTTGGCTTCTCCTTCTTCTGTCTGGTCTTACCCTTCCCCCCATAATTCCCATCATGGTACTCTTCCACGTCCAGGACATCCCCATGCTTCAGTCTCATTTTCTTTCTCTTAACCATGTCTCTGTATCCTAACTTTAATATCTTTATCAAGTGCGCAGGGGCTTCAAAAAGCCCCGTTTTTCTTGACTTTTTTAGTCCACAGAGTTACAATAATATTGTCTAAATACGTAGCTCTGTGAGCTGGCCGGCATCGCCAAATGCCGGCTTTTTTATTGCTCTGCGTAGACAGGCTCTACTATGTAATTATCCGGTGACCAGTAGTACCGCTTTTTGCCTGTCAGCAGGTACTCCACGCCCTGGATCTCCCTGTCGTAGTACTCCACTGTGCGTTTAAAATCTGCCCTCTCACGCTGCAGGCGGTCCAGTATGACCCGGATGGCATCATCGGTGATTGTGATGTACCGGATACCCTTCATCATGACCAGATGTGCGTCCTGATACTTTCGGAGAACATACGGAAAAACCTCCTGCGCCTCGTGGTCAACCAGCATCATCAACGGCTCTGTTGGGGTCTGTTCCAACCTCTCCATAATCTCCTGCACTCTCTCGTCTTTCACGCATCCCACCTCCTCTCAGTTTCGCTATCCTCAGCTCCATAATTCGTGCCCTCCGGCGCTTTTCCTGCCATTTTTCTGCCTGTTCCTCGCAAAAAAGGCAAAAAATAAAAAGCATAGCCGCCAAACCCATGATCATGGCGATCTGCTCTCCTACTTCTGTTGTCTTAAATACCGGCTCCAAGAGCAAAGCTCCGAGAAACGATATCACAATATCTTTATACATACCTTTGCCTCCTCGTCCCCTATAGTTACCTGCATTCGTGTCACTTTCAGTATCTTAATCAGTGTCTCTACTGTGATAGCTGTCTCACCTTTCTCCCAGCGACTGACCGTGTCGCGTGAATATCCGATCTGCTCAGCAAGCATTTCCTGTGTCAGATCCCGTACTTCTCTTGCCTCCCTGATAAATTCTCCGAGTTTTTCTCTGCTCATATACCCACCTCCACTATCTGGCATCTCATATCATTAATTTCGCAGATTTTTCTCTCATACATGTCCTGCAAAGTCTCAAAATATAATAACAGTGTCTTTTCCTGCATCTTGTTTACCGTAATAAACTGCACTCCATCAAATTCGTAATACTTTGCTTCCGGGATCATCTTTTTGACACGCTCATACGTCTGCTCAGCAAGCGGACGATTACAGGCTGTCCAGTATGTTCCCATATTTTTATTCCGCATAATCTCTTCCACGAAATGCTCTGGATCTGTATACATGCTCATTTTCTTTTTCCTTTCCGATCACGCTCTCTGCGTGGTCCCGGTGCTGATCTACCCGGGTACCACCAGAAAGAGGGCAACATACCATCATAGCAGTGGATGATATGCCGTCATATGGTGATGCAGCAAGATGCACCACGCACAGAACGTGATCTATTATGCTTGTCCATGCCCTCTACGTGGTGCCCAGCCAGGGGAGGACTGGACACACACGCTAATTGTGTAAAAGGGGAAGGTGTGGTGTATATACACCACGTACAGGGCACGGATACCTATGGTTATTTCTTTTCACTGTTTAATTGTCTGTTCACACAATCTGCCAGTATCCGGTAGACTACTGCCGTGTGTCCGCTGCAAGGAATCACATAGCCTTCTATGCTATCCAATACCCTGCCGTCAGCCATCACATGAGTAATATGCGGTTTTATTGGTTCCTTGCCTTTCATTTTTTCTACCTTCCTTCCAATTTAAAGATTGCCCCTCGAACTGCCGCCTTGGTGTCCTCATCCACGTCACTGCGCTCTAAGAGAGCATATAATCTGTCGATTCTTTCCATTCCTGCTTCCTCCTTTCTATTAAAAGTTGCGTTGCGCAACTTTTTAGGCAAAAAAATACTCTGCAAAGTCCATAGCATCTATTTTAAGTATTTTGGACAGATCTTCTGCTTCTTGTAAATCCATAGGACGAATATTATTAATCTTCTGATTTGCTGTTGGTTGCGCAATATGTAATGCATTTGCAACATCTTTTTGGGTCAATCCCAGTTCACACATTCTTGATTTAATTTTGCGTGTATTAATCATTGTCTGCCCTCCTCTCATCATGAATTGTAGCACTGTGCAACTTTTATGTCAATAGCGCAGTGCAACTTTTTTTATTATTTATTTTATTTTGTATTGCGCCATGCAATATTAAAGTGTATAATACACGTTAAGAAACGGAGGTATTACAACACATGGACGTTATAGAAATCGGAAGACGCATAAAAAAAGCCAGGGGCTCCATGACACTCGACGACATTGCTCTCAAGGTTGGTGTAGCTAAATCCACTATACAGCGGTATGAAAACGGTGCTATTGTAAACCCTAAAATCCCTGTATTGCACTCTATTGCTAACGCTATTGGTGTTAATCCTGCATGGCTTGTTTGTAAATCTGATGAAATGTATTTGCCTGGAGATGAAATCAACACTCCAAAGGCTCGTAAGCGTGCTGCCAAAAGGCTGGATAAAGCATTAAACATAGCTGGAATATCTGCTGCTGATCTGGCTCGTGCATCCGAAGTGCCAAAATTCTCCATCAGTCAGTACCTTAGTAGTGATCATATCCCTTCAGAAGAAAACGCAACCAGAATGGGAAATGTTTTGAATGTGAATCCGTTGTGGTTAATGGGATTTGATGCTCCCATGAATACAAAAAGCACTGCGGATCAAGATGGTAGGCTTGCCAGTATTCTTGACTATTACCAATTATTAAACGACGTTGGCCGAGACACTGCCGTTGCTCGTATGCGAGAGCTTACTCAAATTCATGATTACGTTTCTCAACCTGACGCTTATCAGGTCCATGCGGATGCTATCCGTCAGGTGAATGCGCTTGAAGAATCCCGGAACAAGAAACACCGGAAGACCATCAGTTAATACACCCATCCCGGCAGGTGTCATGATTAAAAGATTAACAGTATCACTCTGGTACTCCCTTGGAAATTTATATTAACGTACATTGTGTAACTAAATTTATAGCATATGGCATATACATCAGGATCCTCAATAGATATGTATATCTTTGTCGTATGATCGCCCCCTCGCTCCCTGCCGGGGGAGGGTGCCTTTTTATTGTATCAAATCATGCTTATCACCTGTCTTGGTAATATTTGGTCGCACTCCTGCCGTTTTTATACTTACGTTATCTCCTTCTGGCCGACAATGTCATGTCTGCTCAGAAGTTGGTATAAATAACACAACACTTTTGAGAAAGGGGATTTTATTATGGATCAGTGTCCGAAATGTAAGAGCATGCTAAACAATGACGAAAAAGCATGCGGAAAGTGCTTTACCTGCGGTGCTACTTTTGAAAGTAGTTTGCCCCAGAACACCGTAACATCTAGCTACAATTTTCCAAAGAAGAATTCTGTCGGAAGGGCATTAACGATAATCGGAATTCTTGTAATAATACTGGGAACAATCAGTAGTTTTTCAATGTCCTTTTATGAGGTACATGGGAGTCCTGAGTTTTCATTTACGAATTTTATCATTCCAGAAGCATTCAGCCTTGTAAGCGGAATCATGTTTCTTGGTTTTGGTGAAATAATTAAGCTTCTTCAGGATATATGCAATAAGATCAAATGATTGTATGAGTTGAAACGAGGTTATTATGGCTGCTATTGACTTTAATAATGTTGTAGATCTGTATATTCGTGTCAGCACTTCTGAGCAGGCGGAGGAAGGTTACTCCGTGGCAGAGCAGGAGGAACGTCTCCGGAGCTATTGTGCTGCCTATAATTATACAATCAATGCTGTCCACGTGGATCCCGGCTTTTCCGGAGCTTCCCTGGATCGTCCCGCCATCAAGAAAGTGATGTACGACGTGGAGCATGGTCGATGCAAAAAGGTGATTGTGTGGAAATTGGACCGCCTCTCCCGTTCTCAGAAGGACACTCTGATTCTGTTGGAGGACGTATTCCTTGCGAACGATTGTAACTTTATCTCTCTCATGGAGTCCTTCGATACTTCCACCCCTTTTGGTCGTTGCATCGTAGGTATCCTGGCCGCATTCGCACAGATGGAGCGAGAGAACATTAAAATCCGAACCATGATGGGACGGCAAGCCCGGATCCGAGAGGGACATTTCCACGGATCCCGGTGTCCTCTTGGATATAAGTTCCAGTATGCTCCCGATGGTACGCTGCTGTCGAACGATCTTGTCGTGGATCCTTATACTTCCAAACTGGTGCAGGAAGTATACCGTCTGTCCCTCGGCGGTTCCAGTTTTAGTTCCATTGCTGCACACATGGCATCTACCTACGGTTGCAGTTTGTATGACTGGTCGCGCAATACGGCAATACGACGCATTTTAAGCAATCCCATTTATATGGGTAAAGTAAAGGTTGGTAACGAACTTTACCCCGGAATTCATGAGCCGCTTGTCTCTGAAACTGACTGGTATATGGTTGCTGCTATGTTAAAGCACAACAAAGAGCAGCAAAAGCGTACTTATGCCTATCAGATTTCCTGTGGTGTCTATGCTGATAACCTTCTGACCGGTCTCCTGTTCTGCGGAGACTGCGGTGCCCGTATGTACGCCAGAAGAGTATCTCAGAATAAGAAAAAATACATCTGCCACTCCGTTGCGAAAACGTCCCCTGCCATGATCAAGTCTGATCACTGTACCAATCGCCTGCATCCCTTTACGGTGCACCAGTTGGACGAAATGGTTATTGATGAAATTTTGAAATTATCCTTGGATCGCCCCGGATTTGATATGCTCTGTGAACAACCGGATGATTCCTCAAAATCAGAGGATAAAAAAATCTATGAAGAGAGACTTGCTGAGGTGAACCGTCAACTTGACCGGTTAGTGAAACTGTATCAGACCGGACTGATCGATCTGGACAATATCAGTGCCAGGCTCGGAGATCTGAACCAGGAGAAGAACTTCCTGGAAGGCAATCTCGCAACGATCAATGAGGTCACGCCGGCCGAAATCAGAGAAACGGCCTGGAAATCCATTCAGAGTCTCCAGTCCGTCCTCAATAATGGGGATATGGATGAAGTTCACCGCATCATCCATACCCTGATTGATAAAGTTGTAGTCCTCAATACAGATGTCACCATTTACTGGTCTTTCTGTTGATCATCCTTTAATACCAGCCTGCAGATAGTTTCTACATTTGCGGTCCAGGGGAACTGGTCCACAGCGCAGGCTTTCTCTACCACATAGCCGCCAGCCAGGAAAACTTCCAAGTCTCTTACCAGACTGGTCGGTTTGCATGAAATGTAAATGATAGTTTTACACCTAATAGTGGCAATGATCTTCGGCAGTGCCTTGGGGTGGATGCCGTCTCTGGGGGGATCCAGGATGATCATATCCGGCTTCTCTTCCACTTCGTCCAGAACCTTCAGTACATCTCCGGCGATGAATTCGCAGTTATCCAGTCCGTTGGCAGCGGCATTTTTCTTTGCTGCCTCTACGGCTTCCTCCACGATTTCCACGCCGATAACCTTTCCGGCCGCCGGTGCCATGAGCTGTGCGATGGTACCGGTGCCGCTGTAGAGGTCGAACACAGTCTTGTCACTGCCGCCCAGGTCGCCCACATAATCTCTTGCCGTCTGGTACAGTACCTCCGCACTGTAAGAGTTGGTCTGGAAAAAGGAGAATGTGGAGATCTTGAATTTCAACCCCAGCAGTTCCTCATAAAAATACTCCTGTCCGTATAACAGCTCCGTACGATCACTCTGCACCACATCTGCAATGGAATCATTAGTAATATGTAAGATTCCTGCGAATTTTCCGGCTAGCTTCCTATCCTGTTCCAGGGAAAGCAACAGATCCTTAAATCCTGTGATCAGCGCATCCACATCCAAGCTTCCTTCCACCGCCGTCTCTCCCTGCCAGGGATCCTGTGAGGTCGTCACCAGTGCCACCAGAATCTCTCCGGTGCGGGATGCCTTACGTACCAGCAGGTGACGTAAGTACCCCTCATGGCTCATTCTGTGGAAAAAGCTTACCTTCGCCCGGGCAAAGTAATCTCTCACTGTCTGTAAGATCAGGCGGTAATCCGCATCCACGATCTCACAGTCCGCTACGGTCACTATATCGTAGAAGCTGCCTCTCTTATGCATGCCCAGCGCCAGCGGTCCGTCCTTGTACTCGTCTCCGAAGGAAAATTCCATCTTATTACGGTATTCATAAGCCTTCGGGCTGCCCTTGATGCCCTCAAAAGCCCAGGCTTCCTCCTGCTTGTTTAACACACTGTCCAGCAGGCGTTTTACCTGTTCCTCCTTGACTTTCAGCTGTTCTTCATAGGGAAGAGACAGATAGGTACATCCGCCGCATAACCCAAAAAGGGAACACGTCCGTCCGGTTTCCAGAGGTGACTTCTCCGTCACCTCTAAAAGCCTTCCTTCCGCCTTCCCTTTGCGTACTTTATTCACTGAGAACTTGACTTTCTGTCCGGGCAGGCCGTTCTTGACTACAGCAGTCTCATCTCCCACACAGACGATCCCTTTGTTGGGAAAATCAACCCTTACAACAGATCCTTCATATACCTGTCCTTTTTTCATGGGTTAGTTCTCTCCTTCATCCTCGAAGAAGTCGTCATCCTCTTCCACGTCATCTGCTTCGTCTTCGAAATCATCCTCGAAGTCTTCCAGATAATCCTGTGCGAAGAAGAAACGATATACGGCATAAGCTACGGCTGCAACAGCTGCTACGGCGCCGATGATGGCCAGTACCCATAACAGGATATTGCGTTCCTTCTTCTCTTCTACTTCCTTGCCCAACAGCTTGTTAAGCTTCTTCAGTTCGCTGACTTTCAGCTCATTTAATTTGTCAAGATCTACCAGATTTTCAATTCTGTTCATATTATTTACCTGCCTTTCCTGCATCTATTCGTATTTATGGATACAAAGCATTTTGTTTTCATTCCTTTATATGATACCATATTTTCATCAAAAATACTATAGAAAAACCATATTTGAGGAAATACATTTCTTATTCTTATAATTTCCTACAACTGCTTTAGTTTTGCAAAAGACGCATACATGATCTTCTGTCCCGCTTGGTCAAACGCTACGGTGACTTTATAGTCTCTGGGTTCTCTCACGATATTTAGTACCGTGCCCTCGCCGTATTTGATATGGCGCACTCTGTCACCTACCTCGTAGTCCAGTTTCTCCGGTGCCTTGAACTCCGTGCCCTTCTGCAGTCCGGCCAGCTGGTTCAGTCCGCTGATGCCCTTGGAAATATAAGGTTTATCCGCCTTTGCCGTAACACGGGGTTTTAAGGTCGCCTTGGGTCTTGGATCAAAGCCGGTATTACCGAAGCCGCCAAAACCACTGTCCGAGCCGGATCCAGACCGGGGAGATGCAATCGCCTCCAGTCCCATGGCACGAAGAGCTGCTTCATTGGCTCTTCTCGCCTGAAAATCTTCCAGATCATCGTCCCGGTATCTTCTGCTGGGCGGCAGGGTATTATCCAATAATTCCTTCGGAATCTCCCTCACAAAACGGCTCACCGGATTGTACTGGGTCTCCCCACGCAGCATTCTGCTCTTTGCACAGGTCAGCGTCAGATCCTCCTTGGCTCTGGTGATTCCCACATAAGCCAGTCTTCTCTCTTCCTCGATCTCCAACGGGTCATCGGAAGCAATGGTCATAAAGCTGGGGAATAATCCATCTTCCATGCCGGCGAGATACACCACCGGGAATTCCAGGCCTTTGGCACTGTGCAGCGTCATGAGCAGCACCCGGTTGTCACCGTTCTCCACATTGTCAATGTCTGCCACCAGCATGATTTCTTCCAGAAATTCCGACAGAGAAGGCTCGTCGTGAGTCTCCTCATATGCGGCCGCCTTGGTGATCAATTCATCTACGTTCCCCAGACGATCCTCAGCGGATTCCTCATCCTGATCCCGCAGATATTCTGCATAATCGATCCGTTCCAGCAGAGATTTGATCAGATCCGGCAATGTATACGAAGATAATCCGCTGCGAAGTACCTCGATCAGATTCACAAATCCACGGATCTTGGGCTCCGCTCTTCCCAGTCCCTTGATCTGATCTGCTTCACACAATGCATCAAATAAAGTAATATCCTTCATCTGTGCATAGTCTGCTACCTTTTCCAAGGATGCCGCACCGATGCTTCTTTTCGGCACATTAATAATTCTGCGCAGAGCCACTTCATCCCTGCCGTTATCAATAGTTTTCAGATATGCCAGAATATCGCGGATCTCCTGTCTGGCATAGAAGTTCACTCCACCTACCACATGATAAGGAATGCCCTCCACTACCATACGTTCTTCCAGAAGTCGCGACTGGGCATTGGTACGGTACAGCACCGCACAGTCCGCATAGGCAATGCCGTCATTTTTCACCTTGTCGGCAATATCGTCCGCAATGTATTCCGCCTCTTCATAGGCATTGTCAAACTGCCTGAAATGTACCCGGCTGCCTGCTCCTTTTTCCGTCCAGAGGGCTTTTTCCTTACGACCTCTGTTGTTGCGGATTACCGCGTTGGCCGCATCCAGGATGTTCTGGGTGGATCGGTAGTTCTGTTCCAGCTTAATCACCTTTGCATCGGGATATACCTTCTCGTAGTCCAGAATATTACGGATATTGGCACCGCGGAATTTGTAGATGGACTGGTCATCATCACCTACCACACACAGATTGCGATAACCGTCCGCCAACAGACGGATCAGTTCGAACTGCGCTGTATTGGTATCCTGGTACTCATCCACCATGATATATTTGAAACGTTCCTGATAATTATAAAGTACTTCCGGGCAGCTTTTGAACAGTTCCACAGTCTTTACAATAATATCATCAAAATCCAGTGCATTACTCTTTTTCAAGGTCTCCTGATACTCTCTGTAGACCTTGGCGATCACGGATTTCTTGTAATCTCCCACGGATTTTACTTCAAATTCCCGCACATCCACCAACTCGTCCTTGGCGGAGGAAATTTCCGATAACAGCGTCCGCTCTTTGTACATCTTTGTGTCGATGTTCAGGCGCTTGCAGACCTGCTTTATCACAGATTTCTGGTCATCCGTATCATAAATGGTAAAATTCGTATCATAGCCCAACCGGTCAATATGTCTTCTGAGGATCCTCATGCAAGTGGCATGGAATGTCGCTACCCATACCTGATCCGCACCGAAACCTGCGATCTGATCCACACGCTCCCGCATCTCCTGGGCTGCTTTGTTGGTAAAAGTGATGGCCAGAATGTTCCATGGATTTACTCCCATCTCATCAATCAGATAAGCCACTCTGTGGGTCAGGACACGGGTCTTGCCGCTTCCTGCGCCCGCCAACAGAAGGAGCGGTCCTTCCGTATGAAGCACCGCTTCTTTTTGTTCTTTATTTAAGGTATCATAAATACTCATGAATTATGCATTATCCCTTTCATTAAATTCCTGCAAAAACTTTCGGAAATCATCGATTGGCATAGGCTTTGCATAAAAATAGCCCTGTACGATGTCACAGTCCGCCAGACGCAGCATGTCTAACTGTTCCTTCGTCTCCACCCCCTCTGCCAATACCTTGAAGCCGAGATGCTTCAACATTTTAGTCAGATATTTGATAATTGTCAATGCCGTTTCTTCCCGTTCGCTGTTCATGGTGTCATCCAGGAACTGCTTGTCCAGCTTCACCGTATCCACCGCTACCTTGGACAACAGATTCAGGGATGAATAACCGCTGCCGAAATCATCTACTGAAATCTCTACCCCTTTATCCCGGAGAGTCTCCAGATTGTTGGTCAGTTTATTTAAATCCGACATGAAAACAGATTCCGTCACTTCCACTTCCAAAAGTTCACTGGGTACTTTGTAGTCTTTCAGGCGTTTTAAAATATTCGGTACGAAGTCTGTATATTCATTATGCCTTCTGGAAAAGTTCACCGAGATCGGCACCACTTCTTCTCTCTGCGCCAAAGCATCCTGCAAATATTCCAGTACCTGATCCAGAATGGCAAAATCCACCTTGGTCACAAATCCGTTTCTCTCAAAGACATCAATAAATCTCCCCGGCATTACCATAGAACCGTCAGCCCGGATCCATCTGACCAGTGCTTCAGCACCCACTACTTTTCCGGTGTGCAAAGAAACTTTCGGCTGCAGATAAGCCCGAAATTCCTTATTATTATATGCAGCTACCATACCAGATACGATCTCTCTGGTATTCTCCAGATTCTTACGGATCTTCTCTGTATAGATTTCCACCGCACTGTCTACCTTCTGGATCTTGCACTGTTTTCTGGCCTCATTGGCATTATCCATCATGGAAGACACCGACCAGTCATTCTCCAGGATTTCATACATTCCCGTGGCAATGACCAGATTGCACTGGTCGTAGCGGCTGTTGGTCTTCTGCACAAAAGTATTGGTGAATTCCAGATATTTGTCTCTGGCCTTCTCCACCGTATCTTCCTTCAGCACTCCCACGAAATGATCCGAAGTTACACGACAGAACAGTACGCCGTTCTGGCACTTTTCCTGCAAGGCTATCGCAAAATCATGCAGGATCCTATCTCCCACTTCATAACCGTACATTTCGTTCACATACTGGAAATTTGAAAAATCAGATGACACAAAAAACAATCCTGATTTCCCGTGGGCAGCCATATAGGCCTCCAGCTTATCCACAAACTTGTTATATATCGGCAGTCCGGTCAGAGCATCATAATTCAGTTTCCGGTTCAGCTCACGCTGATCCTTCTCCGCATTCTTCAGCGTGCGCAGTCGGTTAAAAATCTGGTGAGAAATTCTGCACAGTGCATTTTTCTCCTCCTGCCAGCTTCTGTCTGTGTGGCGATTCGAGAAAATAACGCTGGCCTTTAATCCCTTAGCGGCCGTGGACATTACAATCATCACGGACTCCGCCTCTTCCTTGTAGACATCCGGAGTCTCTGACTGCCGGTAGATCACAGCACCGGATTCATCGGCCTTTTTCCGGATCCTGTCCCATTCGAACACGCCGGGATTCAGGATTCTTCTGGCAAAATCTTTCTTCTCTTCACGATTCCATTGATAACGGATTGTTGGTCCAGCCTCGTTGACTTCCATACAGATCATGTCATCAATTCCAAAAAAGCTACAGGTCCGCTCACAGATCACCTTTAGCGCACTGGTCAGATTCGGCACATTTTCCAACAGATCCATGCAAAATAATACCAAATCTTCCGCACTCTCAAACTGTGCCTCTTTATGGGCAATCTCGTCCTCCTTGTTCTCTTCACTGTCCAGATAACTCTTGCCGGGCAATGCCACACCTTCCTTGACATCCAGCAGGTAATAAGCACCCTTTCCTTTGCTCTTTACCTGATACAGGGCTGCATCTGCCCACTGGAACAACAGATTGTAATCCGTCACCGTGCCGTCTGTCACCGCCGCGCCCAGGCTACAGGAAATGTGCAGCCCTGTCTTGTCATCATCATAACGGTCAGACATGCAGCGGTTCAGCTGTTTTAATTTCTCCTCCAGCTGTTCTCTGTCCATGTCCTCCACATAGAAGACAAATTCATCCCCACCGATCCGGCCTTTTAACGCCTCGGGGAAAATATTACTGAGTTCATCCGCAAAGGAACACAATACCGCATCCCCAAACAGATGGCCGTTGGTGTCGTTGATCTTCTTAAAGCTGTCCACATCCTGTACGACCAGATACCCAGTCTGCCCGCGTTTCAGGCTCTGTAGCCTGGCACCGATCTGTTGTTTGATGGTAGAATTGTTCAGCAATCCGGTCAGGGAATCTTTCTGAGATTTTTCCCGCAGTTCCCACTCTTTTTTCTTCTGGTCATCAATGTCACAGACCTTTCCCAGAACCCGCTCCGGTTCTCCCTTTTCATCATAAAAAGTCTGTCCGATGACCTTCACCCACCTGGGTTTCCCCTCTGCATCAGTCTTGCAGAGTTCGATATAAATATCCGGCTTGCCACTGCGCAGTGCTTCTGCCAGCTGTTGTTCTACCGTTTCTGTCCGGTTCCCGGCTTCTTTGAGCAGCTGATCTGTATACCCCTCCGTGATCTGCCGGGAATACAGAATTCCCTCTCCCGGACCGGCATAATACATCTTGTCATTTACAATATCATATTCGAAAATCAGATCTCCGGACATACGGATCACAGCCATCAGCTTTTCCCGCTCCCGATGCAGTTCTCTGGTGGTCTCATCCAGCTGTCTGTCCACATCCCCTGTCTGTTTTTCCTGCAATGCAACCTCGTTTTTCAATCCCATACATTTTTCTTCCATGCAGACCCTCTTTTGCTTTCTCTATACCTCTTCCACCCGGCTGAAATTCCAGACACGGAGATTGTATTCCACGATCGGCGTGTCACAGTAAATACATTTCTTGGCTCCCAGTCCCGGAAGCGGTGCTCCACAGTTCGGACAGTTCAGTCCCAGACCGGCATCCTCCTGATTCTCGATCATATCCTGATCCTGGATATAGACCAGTTCCACGTTATACTTGGCCTGTTCTTTATGCTCTTCACTGCCTCTTATTACTTTTCCGTTCTCTTTTAATGCATGAAAATACTCCACTGCCGTCTGCAGGACAATACTCTGTCTTCCCCTCTGCTTCCGGTACTGGTGGATCTCCGTTCTGTGAATATGGATATTTTCAAAGCTCTCCTTCTGGGACTGGTTCTGTAGCATTTCCAGCCGCAGTCTGAGCTGTTCTTTCAATTCTCTGGTTCCCTCCGACAACAGGGCCGGATTCTGTTTCGTAATACTCTGCAGATAGGAGGTCAGCACATTCTCCGCTCTGCTCTTCATCTCATCATAATGAAATTCCGGGAAATCCCGCATAATGGACGGCATGTACAGGTTGGTTGCGGAAGAGACCGACTTCGGTGTCATTTCCACTTCCTTTTCTCTCTGTTTCATTCCCTCGATCATGGAGTCCGTTCCGAATAACATCCGGGAGGTATCCCGCAGTTTTTTCCTGATGTTGCAATAGGCATAATAAATGATTCCTGCAAGCACCAGAAGTAATACCAATATGACGATAATTGCAATCAGATTTCCGCTCATTTATGTTTCTCTCTGTTTTTCATTCTGTTGTAATGTTTGTATAGCATAAGTTCAGGAACGCAGGTGCCAAAGTTGCACCACATAGCTGAACTGTTAACAGTTCAGCGCGCCATTCGCAAAGCCGCACTGTTACAGCAAAGTACAGCAGATGCCAAAAGGCATCCGCTGTACTGCTGTTTTGTAGAAATATTCTGCTGAGTATGTATTATACTCTGTCGTTCTCGTCAAAAGGATCACCGCACTCCGGGCAGAACTTGGGAGGATGTGCAGGATCTTCCGGCTCCCAGCCACACTTGTCGCATTTATAGATCGGTGCGCCGTCCGGCTTCTTTGCTCCGCATTCGGAACAGAACTTGCCCTGGTTTACTGCACCACAGCTGCAGGTCCAACCTGCATCGGAGGGTTTAGGTGCGCCACACTCGGAACAGAATTTGCCCCGGTTATCCGCAGCACCGCAGCTACAGGTCCAGCCCAGTACCGGTGCCTGCATCTTAGGAGCCTGCCCCTGCACAGGTGCTGCCTGTGCCTGCTGCATACCCATACCATTCTGCTGTGCATCCATCTGGTACAGTTGGCCGGCATTAATACCACCTACCATATTCGCCATGTTCATACCGGCAAATGCCATCATAGGTCCTGTAGAAGTATTAGATGCTGCCATCTTCATAGCTTCGGCCTGTGCAGCAGTCATGGTAGCTGCAGCCATTCCGGTATTGCGCAGTACTGCGGTTCTCTGCAGATCAGCAATAGTCTTCGCATCCTCATCGGGAATCTTTGCAGAGTTGATATTGATAGTAACGATCTCGATACCGCGAAGCTTGGTCCACAGATCGGAAAGTTCATCTTTTAAAGCCTCCGTCAGTTCCTCAGTGTGTGCGGGAATCTCACTGGGACGGACGCCTTTTGCGGAGATCTTGGCCAGTGCGGGCTGCAATGCAGTCAACAGTTCTGCCTTCATCTTCGCTACCAGTTCACTTCTGGTGTAGGACTCTGTTACGTTACCACATACATTCTTGTAGAATAACAGAGGATCTACCAGATGGAAGGAATATTCACCGTTACAACGCAAAGAAGTATCCAGATCCAGTCCGATATTCTGATCGATCACACGGAAAGGAATGGGGCTTGCAGTACCAAAGAGATTGTTCATGATCTCCTTAATATTAAAAAAGTAGATTCTCTGATCCTTTGCCGCATTACCTCCGAAGGTAAAACGCTTCCCGATATTGGAAAATGTATTCTTAACGCTCTCACCAAGATTTCCGTAGAACAGGCTGGGCTCGGTGGAAGAATCATATACGAATTCACCTGCATCGGCACAGAACTCTACAATTCCGCCCTGATCCACGATGATCATACACTGTCCTTCGTTGACTGCCACGATAGAGCCGTTGGAGATAATGTTCTCCACACCCTTGGTGTTACTGTTACGTCCATTGGTTACACGCTGCTGTCCTTTTACTACCAGCACATCATTGGAAAGGGAATCACAATAGAAATACTCTCTCCACTGGTCAGCCATCATGCTGCTGACTGCATCTTTTGCTGCTCTGATTAAACCCATTACCGCACCTCCGTTTTTATATGAAAAATCTGTTCTTTTTCACATCTCTTATATTTTAGCAAATTTTACACATTCCCTCAACTGCTTTTCGTAAAATATCGTCTTTTTTCCTTTACAATGTGCCGTTTTTCTACTAAACTGTGATACTAGAGATGTTTGATTAAACTATAATATAAAAGGGTTGAAAGAAAAATGGGTAAAAAAGCTACAAAAGCCGCTGATAATATGTACTATCTCGCACGTTGCGAAGCCGCTGAGACGAATGCGGACTTCAGCAGCCGGGAAAAAGCCGCCGAACTGGTGGGCATCGACCGTACCAGACTGGCCAGGATCGAACTGGACACCATTGTTCCCTATCCCGAGGAAGTCAAGGCCATGGCCAAGGCCTACAATACACCGGAGCTGAACAATTCCTTCTGTGCCAGGGAATGTCCTCTGGGCCGCAGCAGTGTATCGGAAGTCGACATTGTGGACTTTGACCGGCTGGCATTGAAGGTACTGGGTTCCTTAAAGGATATCGACACCCTGCGGGCTTCCCTGATTGCCATCTCCGAGGACGGCATCATCTCCGAGGATGAACGCCCGGCATTTCAGGATATTCTGGATTCCCTGGAGAAGATCAGTACCAATGCCAAAGCTTTGAAATTATGGGCCATCAAAAATATACACATCAAGGAGGAGGACGTCTGATCCTCCCCCTTTTTATCCTATTTTATTCTGCTTATCTTGCCGTTGCTTTCTCTGCGAATTCCGTAGTTACCAGTGCCTCGTAAGGTACTCTCTCTTTCAGTACATCCGAATCCTCCAGAATATTCTGCAACAGGTCAAAGGCATCTTTATGGAAGATCAAATCCTCTTTCCAGGTATCCTGTTCCTGATATCTGGCAACAATAGCTGTCAATGTGTCACTTTCGGTCTCGGCAAACTGGGGTGCAATACACTTGGCAATTTCCTCCGCACTATGCTCCTGTACGTAATCCATGCCTTTTTGCAAGGCATCAGTGAATGCCTGAATGGTCTCGGGATTTTTTTCCAGGTAATTCTTCTTTGCTGAGAACGAGGTATAAGGAACATAACCGGATTCTTCACCCAGAGAGGCCACCACATAACCGTCACCCTTTTGTTCCAACAATGTGGCATGCGGCTCGAACTCAATAGTAAAGTCTCCCTGTCCGCCGGAAAAAGCTGCTGCCGTGGAACCGAAGTCAATGCTCTGGTCGATGGACAGATCCGTTGTCGGATCCATATTATTTTTCTCCAGAATATATTCAAATACCATCTCCGGCATACCGCCCGCTCTACCGCCCAAGACGGTAGTACCTTTTAACATATCCCACGAAAAATCATCGATGGGTTCTCTCGCCACTAGGAAATTGCCAGCCCGCTGGGTCAGCTGGGCAAAATTCACCACATAATCTTCCGTTCCGCCAGCATAGGTGTAAATGGTGCTCTCGCTGCCCATAAAGCCGATGTCCGCCTCACCGGTCAGTACTGCCGTCATGGTCTTATCCGCGCCAAATCCCGTCACCAGCTCCAGATCGATCCCGGCATCTTCAAAATATCCTTCTTCGATTGCCACATACATCGGTGCATAAAAAACAGAGTGGGCTACCTCATTGAGCACCACTCTGGTCTTCTTTGGTCCGTTCGTCTGCTGTGCGCTGCCGCAGCCCGTAAGTGCAGCCGCTGCAAGCACTACAGACAATACTGCTACCGATACTTTCCTTCCTTTCATAATCATTCATCCTCCCTGAGATTACATATTTATTCTATGTAACCTCAGGGAAAACGTTCCGGGTAATTACAGATTTGCCTTGATCTTGTCGATCATCTCCTGGTACTCCGCATCAGTCAGAAGGGTCTTGCCGGGGTTCATCTCAAAGGTTCCGCCCCACTCGAAACCGTCCTTGTACTTCGGGCACAGATGCATGTGCAGATGACAGCCGGTGTCACCGTAAGCGCCGTAGTTTAATTTATCGGGATGGAATGCTGCATGAATAGCTTTGGCTGCATGAGCCACATCCTCGAAGAATAATCTTCTCTCTTCCTCGCTGATGTCCACGATCTCGCTGACATGGTCCTTATATGCCACGATACATCTGCCGGGATGGCTCTGCTCCTTGAACAGGATCAGGCTGCTTACCTTCAGATCACAGATAAAAATACCGAACTTGTCTAACAGTTCTCCTCTCATACAATATCCACAATTTGCGTCTTTCATTTGTTCTCCTATCTGCCCTCTTACGGGGCCTGCCGTCTGTGGCTTGAATTCTTGTCCGGTCTTGCCGGCCAGGATCAGCTATAATGTTATGTTGATCAGTTTACGGATGTTCTCCGGATCATAGTTCAACACCAGTTCCTTCGGAAATTCCAGTTCCCGCATCAGCTGCTCTGCATCATCAAATGCTCCGATGGCAAAGCACATATGGCTGTCCGTTCCCATTATAACAGGCTGATCATACTTCATGCAAGTCTTTAACAGCTCTGTAATATTTTCTCTGCCTCCTTGTCTGGCCGACTGGGGATTCAGGGATGAATTGTTCACTTCCAACACCGCCTGTGCCTGTCTGGCCTCTCGCACCAGTTCGTCATAATCCAACGGAAATCTGCCGTCATCGGGATGCCCAAGTATTTTCACATAAGGATTCTGAAAAGCTCTGACAGATGCCAGTGTATTCTCCTTGCGGCTTCCCGCAGTAAAGGCAAAGGGATGAATGCTGGCAAGGGCATAATCCATTTTCTGCAGATAGCGCTCTTCCAGATCCAGTTCACCGTTTGTACTGCAGATATTTGCTTCTACGCCGCATAGCAGGCGCAGACTTCCATCTGGCTTCGGTATTACCCGGCCGGTGTTCTCTTCTCTGTCATATATTCTGGGAATCACTTTATAATTACTGAAAAAGAAATTATGCGGGCCTCCCGGGGAAGTCGGTCCGTGCTCACTCATTCCCAGGTACTGTAAGCCCATTGCCAATGCAGCATCTATATTCTCCAATAAGGTACTATACGCATGCCCTGCTGCCAGAGTATGCGTATGAAGATCCATGATTGCTTTCATTCTATTGTCCTTTTACTTTCCAAAACGGTCTAATTCTTTTTCTTATGAGCTTCCTTCTCCGGTTCCTGTGCTTTCATCGTATCTGCCAGATCCGCTACCAGCTGTTCCACAATCATCTTCTTCATATAGACATCAAAGCTCAACAGGCAGATCAGGGCAAATTTCTGTAAAAACTCCTGCTCTTCTCCGGTCACTTCGGTAAAGGAATCCTCTGCTCTGCGGAATTTCTCCACAACATCCTTTTTCAGATCCTCCAGCTGTTCCTTCTCCAGCACCACCACTTCCTTGTAGACGCTCTCCAGGTCAAAGACCTGTCCGTTCTGAAAATAGCGGTCAGTAAGGGGCTTAAGCAGCGTCTGGATCTCATTCATGGGAATGATCCCTTTATAATAGTAGATAAAAATAAGAAGCAGCACATGCTCTTTGGAATATTTCTTCTTCACCGGCGGCGGCAGCAGATCATTCTTCGCATAATTGTTGATCATGGTCTTGGTCAGGATGCGGTCTTCGGTCTGGGGCCGCACTGCGGAACGCAGCTTACGATCCATAAAGGTCAGTACCTGATCCATATACAGATCAATATTCGGAATGTCTTCCGACTTGATATATTCTACTTTCTCCAGACTCTGTAAGATCATCTGAAGTAATTCTTCTGTTGTTGCTGCCATAATGTTCCTGCTGTCCTTTCCGTGAGGTAGTTTCCAAAAATATTGACTCGATAACCCGTGCTTCGCACTCTGCTGTCTGCTTCGCAGACGGTTCTCTTGTTAATGAATGCAAGAAAACAAATGCTCGCTCTGCGAGCGCTTGTTTTCTTTTGCATTCATTATATAGTATTCAAAACTACATGTCAACAGTTGCACCTTTTCTCTGTCCTCTGAATTTATAAAGATTTTATAACTATTTTGTTTCACTCCTTTACTTTACAACTTTAGTATGCTAAAATACTAATAGTTGCGTTGTATTGATTACAACTATGGAAAGGTGTGTCGATAATGAATAAAAAAATCAAAACGGACGCTGTAGATTCCCTTTTTGATGCGGTGTTGTGTCTGCAGTCCCGTGAGGAATGCTACAGTTTCTTCGAAGATCTGTGTACTGTCAACGAACTGTTGTCTCTGTCCCAACGGTTCGAAGTGGCTGCCATGCTGAAGGACGGCAAGACATATCTGGAGATTGCCGAGAAGACCGGAGCTTCCACCGCCACCATCAGCCGCGTAAACCGTTCACTGAACTACGGCAACGACGGTTACGAGCTGGTCTTTGGACGTATGGAGAAAAAGGAAACGGAACAGAATTCTTAACTTAATGAATAAAAACAGGAGCACTCAAAAACGGCGCTCCTGTTTTTATTTTATCTTTTATTCTTCTTATGCTTCGCTTGTATTGGCTGCTGTTGTTTCCGCAGCTGGAGTTTCTGTCTTCTCCACCGTCTCTGCTGTCTGTGAAGTCTTCTGATTTTCTCTCTTTTCTTCCTCTTCCACTTCCTTCAGAGCTTCTGCGATGGCTGCCTTGGCACTCTTGCGTCCTGCCCGGACCGCTTTGGCCGTTCTGGCTTTACCTTTTCTGTCAGGAACTGTCTGGTTCATATCGATTTTTCCCTGGAATACGGCATGTTCATCAATAACGATCACCTTTGTGGCAATGTCCCCCAGCACTTTGGCCGAAGCTGTCAGTTCCGCTTTCTCCGGTGCAGTGATATTTCCGGTCACTTCCCCGCCGATCAGAACAGATGCAGCCTGTACATCTCCTGTGACTATGCTTCCGGCTCCCAGGATCAGGTTGCCTGTCACCGTCACGTTACCACCAATCTTACCGTCAATTCTTGCGGAACCGTCCAATGTAAAATCTCCGGTCAACTCCGCTCCGGCACCGATCAGTGTGCTCATTTTTGTATCTGCATTCTTTTTTCCTAACATGTATCTTCCAAACCTTTCTGCAATCAACCACTGATTGCCAGCATATCCATAGGATTAATATAGCTTCCGTCTTTCTGCATCTGGTATCCCAGATCCGCGTTATCTTCGCCGATGACAAACAAGGTAGTTCCCTGTACTACGGAATCCCCCACATTCACTGTGGTATCTCCTTTATTCCGATAGATGGTGACATAACCGTTGCCATGATCCACCCACACGCTGTGTCCGTAGATCTCGTCATCATTTATGGCAATGACCGTACCGCTGGCCGCCGCCACAACCGTAGTTCCCACCGATGCATGGAATATGCACATGGGATCGCCCTCACTTACTTCCTCCATGGATGCAGAACCCGTCAGAGGGAATTCCGTAGGAAGGCTCTGCTTTTCCAGAGTTGCTGATAATTCGCTCTCACTCTGTACCTTCTGGCTTACGGTGTCGCTTAAGATCTGTATCTCTTCCGCCTGTTCCGTCACCTGCTCTTCCAGCTTACTGTTCTGCTCGCTCAGTGTCTTGTTCTCTTCCTCCAGTGCCATAACCTGTTCATGGCTCCGTCTACTGGCGTTCTCCCAGAGCTGTCCCTCGTAGATAAAATAGCCGATCACTCCGCCGACCAATACACACAACAGAAGTACCACGACTTCCACGATCCATGCACGTACACGGAACTGCTTTACATTGGCATCTGCTGCGTCTGACGTAAGAATCAGCACATGGTTCAATCTTCGCTTATGTTTACGTCTTTTCATAGAGTCACCTCCGCTAAATATCAACCCATTTTACCACAGGAAAGCTCTTACAGCAATCATTTCTTAACATTTTTGTAATATTTTCCCAAGATTTTCTTCATTTATTCGTATTTAAAAGGGAATTGCCTATAAATTTTTGTGCAATTTTACAGAATCGTCTATTTACTTTTACTACCTGCTGTGCTATGATGCACTTGCTGAGACAATGTTGTATACATTGCAAAAAGTAAATGACAGCAAAGAATTTGTGGAGGTATCTATTATGAACAAAGGTACAGTTAAGTGGTTCAACAATCAGAAGGGTTATGGTTTCATCTCCGATGAATCCGGCAAGGATGTATTCGTACACTACAGCGGTCTGAAAATGGACGGTTACAAGACCCTGGAAGAGGGCGCAGCCGTTTCTTTTGATATCGTAGATGGAGAAAAGGGACCTCAGGCTGTTAACGTAACCAAACTTTAATCATAAACGAAAAATAAGATCCGCAGGCGCTATCACATGATAGTTCCTGCGGATCTTTCTATTTTTCTCTGCACACTGTCAGTACATCTTCCCATTTCATGCTGCCGCCGAAGAGATCCAGTGCACTCCCGATGGTCACATTCATCCGGTTCTGCCCCAGTTTTTTTAACAAATACAGATCTTCCATGGAGTGAACACCACCCGCATAGGTGATTGGATTTCCGGTATAATTTCCAATAAACTTTACCAGTTCCTGTTCAATTCCCCGGGCCTTGCCTTCCACATCCACGGCATGGATCAGGAATTCATCACAATAGGCAGATAATTTTTTAAGTAGTGCCTCATCCACTGCTTCTTCTGTCAGCTTCTGCCAGCGGTCAGTCACTACCAGATACTGCTCTCCCGCACGCTTGCAGCTTACATCCAGCACAAGGTGCTCTTTTCCGATGGACTGGACCAGTTTGTCCAGTCTGTCATAGTCGATCCGTCCCTCCCTGAACACATAGGACGTCACGATCACATGGGAGGCCCCTGCTGCCAGATACTCTGCCGCATTCTCCGCCGTGATGCCTCCTCCGACCTGCAATCCTCCCGGATATACACGCAGGGCCGACAATGCCTGTTCCTTCGTTGCCTCATAATAAGGGCTGTCCGAGGCATTCAATAAAATAATATGTCCGCCTTTTAAACTGTTTTTCTGATACAGTTTTGCATAAAAGGCAGCGTCCTGTTCTGAGACAAAGTTCTCCTGCGCCCGATCACCGAGATCTTTTAAGCTTCCACCGACAATCTGTTTTACTTTTCCGTTATGAATATCAATACAGGGGCGAAATTCCATCTTTTTCCTCGTTTTCTTCCAAATGATTTTTATTTTTTTGAATTATTTTCTAAAATCCGCACATACTACCCTCAAGCCGACCACCTTTGGTTCGGACTGAATATCCCTGACGGGCATCTTGAAATGGAGGACATTATGAAAAATAAGACAAATAACGTAACATCCCACATCGGGAAAAAATTACTGGTTCTGGGCATCATCACAGTCTACCTGTGTATGGCGACCGCCTGTGGCACCAACAAGAACAACAATAACTCCGGCAGCATGGCTGCCTCTCCTTCTCCGTCCACCTCTCCTGCTGCTCAGGGGAGCACAGAGGCGCAGACCACAGAGACCGGAACTGCCGCTACCGACAGCACTATGGGTGACATGAACGGCAACGGTAACACCGTAGGAGAAAATGATTCCATGCTGGACAATGCAGGCAATGCCATCGGAGAAGCCGGTGATACCGTAGGCAATATCGTGGACGATGCCGCAAACGGTGTCTCCGATATCACCAACGACCTGGTAGGCAACGGTAATGATACTGCAGGTAACAACAATTCTACCACTGCCACCACCGGAGCCGGCCAGAGATAAGTTATACCTCTTCCATGATCGTACCTTCCCGGTAAGCCTCCAGGAGTTCTTCCAGATAGAAGATATTCTCCTGGATCTCCTTGCCGGTATCGGTATCGGCCACCAGTTTTCTGCGGGGGAAATTCTCCACCACCACGGAATCCGAGAAAATATCCGATTCCTTGATGATCGCCGCTTCCGTAGATTCAAAAGGTTCATGGGCTACCAGACGCATTCCTCTGGAATTACATACCAGCGTATATCCCGCAATTCCCGTCTTTTTCTGATATGCTTTGGAAAAGCCACCGTCGATGATCAGCAGCTTACCGCCGCATTTGATGGGTGATTCCCCATGGATCTGTTCCACGGGCACATGACCATTGACGATATGGGCATCGGCCTTGTCCAGACCGAATTCCTCTAAGATTCTGCCGATGACTTCCTCATTTTCCAACAGCTTATAGTAACTGTTTTTCTCTTCTATATGAGTCTCCTTATCCTTCAGGAAATACCGCTCAAAGGTAGCCATTTTTGCCTTGCCGAACACCGGGGAACCGGGGCCTGCCCAGATGTACCAGATCATATCCTGTCCCAGAGCGCGCTCTTTGGCTTCCTTGGCATAATAACCTCTTCTGGCGTAATATTCCAGAATGTCGTACAGTGCTTTTCCGCAATACTCTTTTCCGCAGATCTCCACCTGCATGAAACTGCCGTCCGGATTCAAGGGGACACAGCCGTGATACAACAGATTGCCGTTGTAAATCTTGTACATGCCGCCCTTGGAAAGCAGAAATTTTACATGGCGCTGCAGTTTCTCACAGCGCATGAACACCTGCTGCAGGCGCAGCATGACCTTGCTCTCTTCCTCCGTGAGTTCGTAAGGATGTACAGGATCCACCGTAGGGAAATCCACGTCTTTCATGGGATATTCTTTGCCGTCCACGCAGATCGTCTTTTTCTCGAAATCGATCCGATGCAACAGCATCCGGTCTTCCATATGGAACTCCGGGTGTCTCATAATCAGCTGTCCTTCCAGCTTGAACTGCAAGATAGCAATTGCTTTATGCATCTTGGTGTCCAGCCCGAGATCCTTGGTATTGTAATCGGTATTGAACTTGATGGTAAAGACATCGCAGTTGGTATTCTCATAAGTTTCCAGTGCAAATGTAGCCAGAGGCAGCAGGTTGATGCCGTAGCCATCCTCCAGAGTGGCGAGATTACCGTATCTGGCAGACATTCTGACCACATTGGCGATACAGGCCAGACTTCCGGCCGCCGCGCCCATCCACACCATGTCATGATTGCCCCACTGGACATCCACGGAATGGTATTCGCACAAAGTATCCATAATAATATGAGGGCCGGGACCTCTGTCGTAAATATCACCGACGATATGCAGATGATCGATGACCAGCCGCTGGATCAGGTGGCTTAACGCAATAATAAACTGCGGCGCTCTGCCGATGCGGATGATAGTATGGATGATCTCATTATAGTATGCCTCTTTGTCCTGGATTTCTTCCTTCTCCGTGATCAGTTCTTCGATGACATAGGCGAAATCCTTCGGCAATGCCTTTCTGACTTTGGAGCGGGTGTATTTGGAAGAGACACGTTTGATGACCTGTACCAGACGATGAAGGGATATTTTGTACCAGTCCTCCAGATTGTCCTCTTCTCTTTCCACGATCTCCAGTTTGCTCTCTGGATAATAGATCAGGGTTGCCAGGCTTTTTTTGTCCTTGTTGCTGATGGTGTTGCCGAATTCCTCGTCGATCTTGCGGCGTACGGAACCGGAACCGTTTTTCAGGACATGGTTGAACTGTTCGTATTCTCCGTGGATATCCGTCAGGAAATGTTCCGTACCTTTGGGGAGGTTCAGGATGGACTGGAGGTTGATGATCTCTGTGGAGGCTGCCGCTATATTTTTGTATTGGTGTGAGAGGGTCTTTAGAACCTTCTGTTCCATTTCGCTCATGAAATTCACCTTTCTATGTTACTTCACGAAGCGTACGGATACCATGCCTCGGTGTAAGGTCTCCGAGTGTGAATTTTTTAGGAAAAGTGATTCATTTGTTCTACTTAACACGGGCACGCCTACACGCACCATCCGTAGTGCGGATCGGCTGTCGCAAACATCGTGTTTGCTCCACCCTGTTCTTCAACACTTTTCAAGAAAATGTCAACACTCTGCGACAAACATCATCGCCATGGCATCCATCCACTTCGTCAGTTCATGACTTTACCAGGTAATTACATCGCTGCATTGATAACATCAGACATGTTGTACATGCCAGCGGGCTTGCCTGCCAGGAACTTGGCTGCCTGTACGGCGCCTTTACCGAAGACAGCTTTGGAGTAGGCGGTGTGGGAGAAGGTTACAACTTCGTCTGCCCCGGCGAAGATCACATCATGGTCACCGACGATGGTGCCGCCTCTGACAGAGCTGATGCCAATTTCTTTCTTCGGTCTCTGCTCTCTGCGGTTGCTGCGGTCATAGACATATTCATACTCACCGTTAAATTCCTCGTTGATGGAATCTGCCAGTGCCAGTGCGGTGCCGCTGGGAGCGTCTACCTTCAGATTGTGGTGCTTCTCCACAATCTCCATATCGAAGCCTGCGTTGGCCAGCACTCCGGCAGCTTCTTTCAAAAGCTTTAACATCAGGTTGATACCTAAGGACATATTGGCGGATTTTAAGATGGCCACCTTTTTCGCTGCTTCGTCTACTTTCGCCAGCTGTGCCTCGGACAGACCAGTGGTACACAGCACGCAGGGAAGCTTTTTCTCCACGCAGTAATCCAACAGCTTGTCTACTGCCACGGCTGCGGAGAAATCAATGATTGCATCTGCAGCCACATCACATTTGTAAATATCTGTGAATACAGGGTAGGGATTGTGTCCATCGTCTCTGGCATCGATTCCCGCCACCAGTTCCATATCGGGGTCCGCTGCGATCAGTCCGCTGATCACCTGTCCCATTTTACCGTTACATCCATGCATGATTATTTTTACCATTTTTCTTTTCTCCCATCTATCATGATTTTTGTAATAACGATCTAGCAGCCCTCATATTCATTTGCAAAAGCGCACTATGAATCGTTACTTTTTGAAAAAAGATCCCGCCCATGATAAAAATTTCACAGGCGGGATTCTTCCACTCTTGCTCTCTATTTTCCAGCCTACAGGACACCATAATCCTTCAGGGCTTTTTCAAGCCTCTTGGCATTGGCCTCTTCCATTTCACACAGAGGCATACGGAACGCACCGGCTCCCATTCCCATCATGTTCAGTGCGGTCTTCACAGGGATCGGGTTCACTTCACAGAACAGTGCGTTACACAGATCCATGGCATCTAACTGCATCTGACGGCTGCCTGCCACATCTCCGTCAAAGAACTTCTGGCAGATCTCGTGGGTCTGTGTAGGTGCTACATTGGAAAGTACGGAGATAACTCCGACTCCGCCCAGGGCCAGAATGGGTACGATCTGGTCGTCATTACCGGAATAAATATCCACAACGCCCTGTCCGATGGCTGCCAGGTGAGCGATCTGGCTGATGTTGCCGCTGGCTTCCTTGACACCTACGATGTTCTCCACGTCCTTACACAGCTTCACTACGGTCTCCGGCAGAATATTGCAGCCGGTACGGCTGGGTACGTTATACAGAATAGCGGGAACCTTCACAGAATCCGCAACGGTCTTGAAATGACGATACAGTCCCTTCTGGGTTGCTTTATTATAGTAGGGACTTACCAGCAGAATGCCGTCCACGCCGTATTTCTCCGCTTCCTGAGACAGATATACTGCAGTCTCGGTACAATTGGAACCGGTACCTGCTACTACAGGGATTCTCTTTGCAACTTTGTCCACACAGTATTTGATAGTATCCAGATGCTCCTCATGGGTCAGGGTAGATGACTCACCTGTGGTACCGCATACGATAATAGCATCTGTGCCGTTTGCGATCTGGAATTCGATCAGTTCACCGAATTTCTCATAATTGACGGATCCGTCCTCGTTCATGGGTGTGACGATTGCCACGCCTGCTCCTTTAAAAATAGCCATATGCTTCCTCCATTTGCAAAACGCCAGCGCACAATGGCGCCGGCGCTGATTATCCAAGCTTATTTGATAGCGCCCCATCTGCTCACGAGATGACAGTCATACGCTTCTTAAACGTATGCCCAAGATAACATATACAGGATACCTTATCTTTCGGCGTGTTCCCCTTTCTTCTTCCCTCATCGGTACCTGTTACCTCCGAAAAAATACTCTTGAAAAACGCAACCTCTATCTTCTTAAATATAGTTTTATGATAGCATCAACCCATGTGACTGTCAATCCCAGACCTTGAATTTTACCGTTTCAATCTTGGACACTTCATCCGCCAGAACACAGATCTCATCGTTCAGGGTGATTCCCGTCAGAATCACATCCGTATCTCCCCTGCATTCCAGTAATGCCTTCAGGTCATCTTCCGTAATAATATCCTTCTCCACCAGTCCCAGCACTTCGTCCAGGATCAGCAGATCGCATTCTCCAGTCGTCAGTACTTTCTTGGCAAAGCCGATCCCGTTACGGATGTTCTGGATCTCCTCCTGCTTCTTTTCCTCCGGTAATTCCACGAAATTACCGTCCGATTTCTCGAAACGGAACAGCTTGATCTCCGGCTCCATTCTGCGTAAAAAATCGGAATCCCCCAGTCCCTTTCCCTTCAGGAACTGAATAATAACGACCCTCTTGCCTTCTACCGCTGCCTGTACCGCTCTTCCAATCGCTGCCGGTGATTTGCCTCTGCCATCGCCGGTATAAATATAGATGCATCCTTCTGCCATTCCACACCTCATGGTCTATCTGCGTATCTGACGCTCCCTAGCTGTACACAGTTACTAATATCTATGCATTCTTTTATACCATATATTGTCACTTTTTGCAATCTTTTGTCGTTAGACGATGGATTCCTGCACCTGTGCCTCATCCAGAAGTTCCAGTTTGCTGACGGATACCTCGAAAGCTACTCTTTTCTCCACATGCTCTTCATCCAGTTTTTTCATATATTCACGGCTCTGGATCCGTCCCCAGATCGCACAGCGCTCTCCTACCTTGAAATGCTCCGCATAACGGGCGTTACGTCCCCAACAGATACAGGGAATATAATCGGATTTTCCGTACGGACGGTTTACCGCCAGCAGCAGATCCGCTATTTCTCTTCCCAACGGTGTCTTACGATACACCGGTTCCTTACATATATATCCATCCAGATAAATCTGGTTCGTCTTCGAACTTTCTTCCATTTCTTCAATAAATTTCACTTCTCTGGCAAACACAGACAACACCAGTCTGTTCTTGCGCTCCTCATGACGATTGTAGGAACGAAACTGTCCGTTCACACACAAAAGCATTCCGACATAGCTGGCTGTCACGTCCAGTAATCTTTCTGAGACCATCACCGGTATAATGTCAAAACTGTCGCTCAGTCTCGTACATTTGATGTCCACCATGTAGAATCCTTCCCCATAGATCTCATGGCTGTAGGAAAAATTGCTTACCACTTCCCCCATCACCGTTACCTGATTGTTTTCAATAACCTTATCTGTCATTTTTGTTCTCCCTTCTACATCTTCTGACTCTTCTACAACAATCTTTATGTATTGCACTACTATTTATACTCTAAAATCCATCGTTTGAGTACTAAAACTCATCGCACAAAAGGGCAAATTACGCACAAAAGGGATTTCTTTTCCATACTTTTTCATATAGAAAACCACCAAAAGCGTTGATTTTCCACGGTTTTTTCTTGCGTCCGGAAATGATAAGTGCTATACTGAAACAGTTTGAAAAAAGATTGAATCAGTTGCACGCATTTTTAGAAAGGCAAGGATTTTTATGAGACAAAAAAGAGAAGATGTCAGAAACGTTGCAATCATTGCTCACGTAGACCACGGTAAAACCACTCTGGTGGATGAGCTGTTAAAACAAAGCGGTGTATTCCGTGAAAATCAGGAAGTTGCTGAGCGTGTCATGGACTCCAACGATATCGAGCGTGAGCGTGGTATCACCATTCTGTCCAAGAACACTGCCGTTATGTATAAGGGTACCAAGATCAACATCATCGACACCCCGGGCCATGCGGACTTCGGCGGCGAGGTAGAGCGTGTCCTGAAAATGGTAAACGGTGTTATCCTGGTGGTGGATGCCTTCGAGGGTGCCATGCCCCAGACCAAATTCGTGCTTCGTAAAGCACTGGAATTAAAGCTTCCCGTTATCGTATGTATCAATAAGATCGACCGTCCCGAAGCAAGACCCGATGAGGTCGTAGACGAGGTACTGGAACTGTTCTTAGAGCTGGATGCGGATGATTCTCAGCTGGATTGTCCTTTCGTATATGCTTCCGCAAAGGCCGGTATTGCCTCTCTGGATGCTGACGAAATGGGTACTGATATGGAACCTCTGTTTGAGACCATTTTAAACTACATCCCCGCTCCCGAAGGAGATCCGGATGCGGCTACCCAGGTACTGATCAGTACCATTGATTATAATGAATATGTAGGACGTATCGGTGTCGGTAAAGTAGACAACGGTACCATCCGTGTAAACCAGGATGTGGTCATCTGTAACCACCACAACCCCGACAAGATCATTAAGACCAAGGTCAGCAAGCTGTATGAGTTCGACGGTCTGAATAAAGTAGAAGTCAAGGAAGCAGGCATCGGTTCCATCGTTGCCATCTCTGGTATCAGCGAGCTTCACATCGGTGACACCCTCTGCTCTCCGGAAAATGTGGTACCCATTCCTTTCCAGAAGATCAGTGAGCCTACCATCGCCATGCAGTTCATGGTCAACGACTCTCCCCTGGCAGGCCAGGAAGGTAAATTCGTTACCAGCCGTCACCTGCGTGACAGACTGTTCCGCGAGTTAAATACCGATGTATCCTTGCGTGTGGAAGAGACCGATTCTCCTGACCGTTTCAAAGTATCCGGCCGTGGTGAGCTGCATCTGTCCGTGTTGATCGAGAATATGCGTCGTGAAGGTTTCGAATTCGCCGTGAGTAAGGCAGAGGTTCTGTATCATACCGATGAGAACGGTAAAAAGTTAGAACCTATGGAGCTGGCTTACATCGATGTTCCCAATGAATTTGCCGGTGCTGTTATTGAGAAGCTTGGTCAGAGAAAAGGTGAACTTCGTAACATGGGTTCCATTTCCGGCGGCACTTACACCCGTCTGGAGTTCTCCATCCCCGCAAGAGGACTGATTGGTTACCGCGGTGAGTTCATGACCGATACCAAGGGTAACGGTATTCTGAACACCGTATTCGACGACTACGGCCCTTACAAGGGAGATATCCAGTATCGTAAGATGGGTTCCCTGATCGCATTTGAAGCCGGTGAAGCTATCACCTACGGTCTGTACAATGCGCAGGAGCGTGGTACTCTCTTCATCGGACCCGGTGAAAAGGTATACTCCGGTATGGTCATCGGTCAGACCGGACGCAGTGAGGACATCGAGATCAATGTCTGCAAGAAGAAGCAGCTGACCAACACCCGTTCCTCCAGCGCTGACGAAGCTCTGCGTCTGACACCGCCCAAAATCCTGTCTCTGGAGCAGGCTCTGGACTTCATCGATACCGACGAACTGTTGGAAGTAACTCCTACCAACCTGCGTATCCGTAAGAAGATTCTGGATCCGACCATGAGGAAACGTGCCATGATCAATAAGAAAGCTTAAGAAGATTTATAAATAGAACCACCTTCGTGTACTGCCTGCAGTATGTGAAGGTGGTTTTTAACTGGGTTAACAAAGAATCCCAAATGCCCACGGCGAACGGAACATCCTTCCTCGATGTAAGGTCTCCCGGTGGGAATTTTCTGACGAAAAGTGAGTAGCGGTTCTAAACCGCACGGGCACGGCTCCAGTTGCCATCCATGGCAACGTCCGCCTGTCGCGAACGTCCTGTTCGCTCCACCCTGATGTTCAACACTTTTCGAGAAAATATCACCACCTCCCGACAAACATCTTCGGAAGGACATTCCATCCGCCGCGGGCATTCTGCGTTTTGGAAAGCCTGCGAAAAAACAGTAGCCCGCGTTGGGGTAAGGACAAGCAGACTCTAAGCAGCCGTCGGTACTTAGCGAGGGTACTTTCCTCACTTATGTACCGCTACGGTCTGCGTCCGAAGTGGAAACGGGTCTGCGGTTCTTAGCCCCAATACGGGCTACGGGGATATTTCACTAACTCTTCAGTTAATTCCAGGTGGCTGTCAACACATGCTCCCCGGTCATCTGGACGACGGTGTCTGCGGTAATAATCTGGCCGCTGTACTCCCATCCGCCGAAGGCACTGCCCTCTTTTACCGGGATAGGAAGTTCACCGTAGGTCTCGCCGAAGGTCACCTGTTTGGATTCCACGGTGGAGCCGTCGGCACCGGTGCCGCCGTCATAGTCGAATTTCACGGTGAACTGTGCGGGAACCCAGTGAGCGGTCAGAGTCATATCGCCGGTGACTTTCTCCGACTGGAAATACCACAGCACTGTCTCTCCTTCTTTTTCCGTATACCACCCGTCAAAGGTGTAGCCGGGCTTATAAGGGGTCTCGGGCTCTGTAAGGAATTCACCGTAGCGTACCTTCCGGGCTGCCACTTCACTTCCGCCGTCCGTATCGTACACAATGTTGAATCCACCGCGTACCGCGAAGAAAATAATCATTCCCACGATCACCACGATCAGGACACCGATCAGGCCATCCAGAATGCGGATGGGAACATCCTTGCTTCCGTAAATGCCGCGGCCGAACCATTTTCCTTTCGGACGGATTGCTTTCTCCGGCTGCTGCGTCGTTTCCGACTGCGTGGTGACTTCTGCTGCCTTTTCTTCTGTATTCTCTGTTGTCACTTGTTCCTGATTCATAATTTTTCCTTTTCCTAATCTATCATAAGCAATTTCTATGTGCTGCGCACTCTCGAAATTGCAACCAATATTCGTATTCCGGACTGTCGTCTTTCATACTCATATTGTTTTACTACCCACGTAGAAAACATCCTTTACCTGCAAGCAGTCACGGATGTTTTCTATGGGTGAGTCTTATGTCATTACTTTCTTACCAGGTACTTTCTCATATCGATCGCGCAGGCAACCAGAATGATGAGTCCTTTGATCACATACTGCATGTTCATGTTGATGGACAGGAAGTTCAGTGCTACGAAGATGATTCTTAAGAGAAATACACCAAGTACGACACCACTGATCTTACCGGTACCACCTACGAAAGAGACACCGCCGATAACGCAAGCTGCAATGGCATCACACTCGTAGTTCAATCCGGTATTTGCTGTGTTGGAACCGATACGGGAAGACTCGATGAAACCGGTCAGACCGTACATGGCACCTGCCAGTGTATGTACTAAAATGGTGGTTTTCATTACGTTAACACCGGATACCTTTGCTGCTTCGGGATTGGAACCTACTGCAAACATGTTCTTACCGAAGGTGGTCTTGTTCCAGATGAACCACATGATAACAACGATCAAAGCTGCCAGCCATACATAGTTGGGAATGGCGATTCTCGCGCCGCCGGCATTGAAGGAGATCACGCTTCCCTTTACCACATCGTTGAAGTGCTGATCCAGACCGGACAGAGGCTGACCGTTATTGCCGTTGATCATGATGTACATTAACAGTAAGCCGTATACGATCAACTGGGTGGCCAGAGTTACGATGAAGGGATGCAACTGGAATTTCGCTACGAAGAAACCGTTGACCCATCCCACGATACCGCCGACCAACAGTACGATCAGGATCACCAGAGGGATCGGAAGTACCGGAAGGTTCGGGAACATCTTGGTGGCATAAGTCACGGACTGCATCAGGGATGCCGTGATACATGCGGTCAGTCCTACCACACGTCCTGCGGACAAGTCGGTACCTGTCAATACGATACATCCTGCAATACCACAGGCAATGGGAAGGTTCGCCGCGGACAGGCTGATGATGTTGACAATGGAAGCCGCCGACAGGAAATTGGAGTTCTGGATGTAAGTGTAAATAATTGCTACGATCAGCAGGATGTATAAGGCATTGTTAAGTAAAAATTCTTTCCAATAGGTCTTCTTGTCTCTGCTGTCCAGCTTCTTGTAGTCTGCAAAATTTTGCTTTACGCCGTTAATTTTATTCTGAATTGCTTTGCCGGGATTCATACGCATATCCTCCTATACATATTTTGCAGCAAGAGACATGATCTCTTCCTGTGTCGTATTTTTGGCATCTACTTCTCCTGCCAGCTTACCGCCGCTCATGACAAGAATTCTGTCACATACACCCAGCAGCTCCGGCATCTCCGAAGATACCATCAGGACAACTTTGCCCTTATTGGCCAGATCGATGATCAGCTGGTAGATCTCGTACTTTGCACCTACGTCGATACCTCTGGTAGGCTCATCCAGCATCAGCACCTCCGGCTCTGTGAGAAGCCATCTGCCGAGGATAACCTTCTGCTGGTTACCACCGGACAGTGACCGGATCTTCGTCTTCTGGGAAGGCGTCTTGATATGCATTGCATCAATGGCCCATGCGGTGTCCTTCTCCATGGATTTATCACTCAGATAAAATCCTGCTTTTTTATGTTTCTTCAGACTGGAGATCACCGTGTTCTCCCGGATATTCAGGATTCCGAAGATACCGGTGGCACGACGCTCCTCCGTCAGAAGTGCAAAACCGTTTTTAATAGATTCTCTGGCATTGCGGTTTCTGACCTCTTTGCCATCTAATTTGATCACACCGTCTTTTCTGGTGGCCACACCGAAGATATTCTCTAACGTCTCTGTTCTGCCGCTGCCATCCAGTCCGGCCAGACCTACGATCTCACCCTTTCTGGCCTTAAATGACACATCCTGCAGCAGAGAATACCTTGCAGTCAGATGCTCAACTTCCAATGCCACTTCACCTGGCTTGTTGGTCTTGGGCGGGAACTGGTTGGTCAGTTCACGGCCTACCATCAGTTTGATGATCTTGTCTGTAGTCAGGTTCTGTGCAGGCTCTGTTGCGATCCAGGTACCGTCACGCATGACGGTGACTTCATCTGCGATCCGCAGGATCTCTGCCATCTTGTGAGAAATATAGATAATACCGCATCCTCTGTCTCGAAGCATATTGATGATCTTGAACAGATGCTCCACTTCTTCTTCCGTCAGGGATGAAGTAGGTTCGTCGAATACAATGATTTTACTGTTGTAGGATACCGCTTTCGCGATCTCAACCATCTGCCTTTGTGATACCGGCATCGTACTCATGATTCTCTTGGGATCTACGGCAATCCCCAGTTCTTCAAAAATGTTGTTGGTGTCTTCCAGCATCTTGTGCTCGTTGACCATAATGCCTGCTGTCATGGGATAACGGCCCAGCCAGATATTATCCATGACATTTCTCTTCAGTGCCTGATTCAGTTCCTGGTGAACCATGGCCACTCCGTTATTCAGTGCTTCTCTGGAATTTTTGAAATTGACTTCCTTTCCTTCCAGTTCGATCTTGCCTGCATCCTTACTGTAGATGCCGAACAGACACTTCATTAAGGTGGATTTACCGGCGCCGTTTTCTCCCATGAGCGCGTGTACCGTTCCTTTTTTTACGGTAAGGGATACATGATCCAGTGCCTTTACGCCGGGGAATTCCTTGCATATGTCTGTCATCTGAAGTAATACTTCCTGTCCCATACGCATCCTCCTATACATAAAGAGCGGCCGCTGCCTGATGCAGCAGCCGCTTCTTTTATTTACTTGTTATTCAGATCATTCTCCGGTGTAAGTAGCGTAAGGGATGTAGATCTTGTTGCTAACCTTCTCAGAGATGTTGAAGCTGTCGGTATCTGCCATCAGTTCCTTACCGCCCTGGATGTTCTTAGCCAGGTAAGCAATACCGTTTGCCATACCTTCTGCATCCTGCTTAATGGTACCGGTCATCTTGCCATCTGCGATCAGCTGCTTGGCTGCGTCAGTTGCATCAACACCGAATACAGGAATGGTGGTGCAGTTGCCATCGCCTAAGTTGTAGCCCTTGTCGTTCAGAGCGGAGATAACGCCTTCAGCCATACCGTCGTTGTTGCAGATAACCAGCTCGATCATGTTACCAGCGGACTCATTGTACTGAGACAGATTGGTGGTCATGTAGTTGTTAGCTGCGGTTGCGGACCAGTTACCGTCCTGGTCAACCTGATACTTATCGGTATTGGATGCATCGAAGTACTCCAGAGCGGGCTTGCCTGCTGCGGTGATCACTGCATCTGCATCTTCTACGCCGTACTGGGTACGATAGATTGCTTCTACGTTACCTAACTGACCCATGAACATTGCGTAGCTGATCTTGCCATCGCCATTCAGATCAATAGCATCGAAGTTGTCTACTACATACTGACCAACCATCTTACCCTGCATATGACCTGCTTCGGGAGCATCGGTTCCAACGAATGCACACTTGTCATAGCTGCCTAATACCTTACCTTCATCCTCATCGGATTCTACCGCACGGTTGAAGAAGATTACAGGGATTCCTGCTGCGCTTGCCTTGTCAACGATGGCCTGGGAAGCGTCTACGGAACCGGATGTTACGATGTTGACGATCAGAAGGTTGGTACCCTGTGCAATAGCGGTATCGATCTGCTCGTTCTGGGTGGTCTGGTTACTGTTGCCGTCATAATTCTGGAACTTGATGCCTGCTTCGGTAAGCGCATTATCCAGTGCAGTACGCACGCTGGAGATGTATGTATCACTGTAGGTGTAATAGAATACTCCTACATTCAACTCTCCCTTTCCTCCGCCGCTCTTTCCGCACGCTACGAGGCTGAGCATCATAATGCCGACCAACAGTAGTGACATGAACTTTTTCATATAAAATACCTCCTTGTTTTGATGAAAATGTATGTGTTTCATCTCTTGATGAGGTAATTATATGGCATCTTGTACATAAAAGATATACAAAATCTTACGCATGGGGTTAAAAATTATACTATTCTGTACACATTTTGTTCATGTTCTGTACATAATTTGTAACTATTCAGAGCCGAAAAGCATTACATAATTTCGTCGAACGCTTGCATTCGTAAGAATTATGTAATGCTTATTCGGCGAAGTAACCACATGAGCAAAAGAATAGCTCTGAAAGAGCGGTTTTGCGAGTGGGGTTCTGAATAGTTACTTTCTCTCTTCAAAAGAGAACAATATCTTCTGGCTCTCCCGCTCGTACATGTTCTCTCTGGTCACAATAGTGGTGGCTGTGTCTATCACGCTGGGGCCGCCGGTCTGTCCGTTGATCAGGTTCGCCGCCGTCTCCACTCCCAGATACCCCATGGCATAGGGGTTCTGCACGATCAGGGCATCCACCTCCCCGGTCTCCAACATTCCCACAGAGACCACATTGGAGTCAAACGCCACCACCTGCGTCCTGTCTCCCCGGTCCAGATCCCGGATGGCCCAGCCCACACCGAGGCTGGTCCATTCGTTAAAGGTCACCACCACATTGATCCTGGAATCCGACAAAAGCATCTCTTTTGTTCCCGCTCTGGCATCCTCCGTGGTGGAAAGGACATTGATGGTGGTAATATCCTTTACTCTCGGGTCCTGCTCCACCGTCTGCCGGAATCCCAGTTCCCGTTGCTGCCCGTTGGCGGAATTCACATCATAATTCACGATACCGATATACAGTTCGTCTTCTCCCACCGCCAGAGCTGCTTCCGCCGCCTTCACACCGGCCTGCAGGTTATTGGTCCCAATGCGGCAGCTTACCATACTGCTGTTGACATCACTGTCAATGACAACGATCTTAATTCCTCTCTGGGCGGCCTGACCGATGATCTCCGCATTGGCATTGTAATCCACCGCAGAGAAAACGATCACATCCACTCCGTCCTCCATGGCCTGCCGCACCATCTCATTCTGGGTCACATAATCTTCTTCCGATTCCGGGCCGTTAAACGTAACATTCAGATTGTATTCCGTAGCCGCCGCCCGGGCACCCGCAAAGACACTTTTAAAAAAGGCGCTCTCCGTGGACTTCACGATCATAGCCACCTGGGTTTTCCCTGTCTCAGCTTCTTTTCCGCATCCACTCATGCTCATAAGAAGCAGGACACCCGCAGCCAGCAGGTACAGTATTTTTTTCATTTTCTGTTTTCTCATACTTTCTCCCATCCTGCCGCTGCATTTTCTTCCACCTTTGGCATCCGTATGATCACAGTAGTGCCTTCATCCAGTTCGCTTTCTATGGAAAGACCGTACTCTTTTCCGAAATAAATCTTAATCCTGTCGTTGACGTTCTTGATGCCGATGCCAGAATTATCTCCCGGCTCCTTATGAAGGATCGACCGACACTGTTCCTCTGACATACCGACACCGTTATCCTCCACCCGGAAGACCACATCTTCCCCTTCGCTGTAGATGCGGATCAGAATCCGTCCTTCATCCACCATGCGGTCCAGTCCGTGATAGATGGCATTTTCGATTATGGGCTGCAGGGTGATCTTGTTACAGTAATATTGCAGACAGTCCTCTTCCACCTGAAACTCATAGGAAAACTGATTCTTATAGCGGAAATTCTGGATCTTTAAATAGCTTCTGGCATGCTCTACTTCTTTTTCAATGGGGATCAATTCGTGCCCCTTGCTGATACTGATACGAAACAGTTTCGCCAGAGCATTGACCATCTCCACGGCATCCTGACACCTTTCTTCCTCGCAGAGCCACCCGATGGCATCCAACGTATTATATAAGAAGTGGGGATTGATCTGGGCCTGCAGAGCCTTTAACTCCGTTTTGCGCAGGGAAATCTCTTCCTGACGTACCTGCTTCATCAGTTTCTGGATCTTTCTTACCATGTGCTCGTAGGACTGTGACAGTGCCTCGATCTCCGTGGTGCCTTCCACAGGCTGATAAACATATCCCGCAGCATCCTTTTCGAACTCTTCCATAGCCCGGATCAGGCGCTGCACCGGATTAGTCACCAGTCTGGATACCAGAACACTGACCACCATGGTCGTCAGCAGAATGATTGTCAGCATGACACAGATGTTTCCCACCAGTTCCATCTCTTTGGCCGTCACCAGTTCACTGATATAGCTGACACCCACCACCTTCCAGTTACAGTTATCCAGCGCCAGGACACTACAGATCAGTTCTTCGGTCTCAAAGGAACCGTTGTGGCTCAGATCCAGTCCCTCCGTGGCTTCCGTCTTAAGACCCGAATACAGCAGCTGCTGTTGGGGATGATAGATGATCTCTCCGTTACTGTCTGTGATAAAGCAGTAGCCATGCTGTCCGATTCCCACATCGTCCACATAATCCGATATTTTGGAGAAACGGATATCAATGACTACCCGCAGCTTCTGTCCGTCTGCTCCGGGAATCTCCTGTAAGACCGATACCACCCAGGGATAATAGTCCTGCAACAGAGATTCCACATGTGGTTCCGACAGATAGAGTACCCCGGGGCTGTAGGAATCCAGTTCGATATAAGACAGATCCTTCAGATAATGTTCCTTCAGAGTATGAGTTCCCGTATGGGAATCCACCAGCTTCCCCTGCTCATCATAGATATAGACCGCCACCAGATCCGACCGGACACTGCAAAGAGTCTCCAGTGTCTGCCCGGTACTTCCGCCGCTCTTTGTCAGATCCTTCTCGATCAGACTCATGATCTCCTGCATATCTCCGATGTAGTTAGAAATGGTATTGGAAGCCTGAGTCACCGCCTGTTCACTGCTGGTATGTGCCGCCTGTTTCATACTTCCGACATAAAGAGAAAAAAAGTAAAAAGTGGACCACAGCAAAAACAGGGTAACCAGTCCCACCACTAATGTCGTAATGATAAAAGAAAGGGACGTTTTTTGCTTCTTCATATCTTATTCTTTCTCCTGTCGCATGGCATTGGGAGATACCCCGCAATACTTTTTAAAGCAGTAGCTGAAATAATGCTGATCGCTGTAACCGCAGCGCTCCGCAATCTCCCGCATCTTCATGGAACTGCCCAGTACCAGTTCCCTTGCCGTTTCGATCCTCTTTTTCGTCAACAGATCCACGAAGCTTGACCCGGTCTCTTTTTTGATCAGGGCACTCAGGTAATTGGGGCTCACATGAATGCTGTTGCTGACGCCCACCAGAGACAGGGACGGATCCCCATACTCCTTGTCGATGATCTGCATGGCCTTTTCACACAGGATCTGGCTGCTCTTTTTCTTGCCCGCATTGACCAGTTCCCATACTTCCAGGCAAAGTGCCGTGAAACGATCCCTGGATTCCCGTATCGGACCTTCCAGCATGGCAAAACGCTGGAGCAGGGCGGAATCTTCTGTCACCGTATAGGCAATGCGGATCAGCGCCGAGGACATCCGGAAGATCAGGAATTTGCATTTCAGGGCAGCATCCTGCTGCACCTCCAGTTTGCCGAATACATCCTTCAGATAGTTTTCCAGTTCCTCTCGGGAACCACCACGGATCAGATTCTCCATCTGAGTAACACATTCCGCCGCCAGCTCCATGTCCATGGTGTTATCCCGCTCTTCATCGGCAATATAATGGATGCCGCTCTCTCCCGGAGTGCAATATCCCAATGCACTCATAGCTCCTCTGTAGGCCTCGTGGCATTCTCCCAGATGTTCTCTGATACGGCTGACACCGATATGACAATGCATTTTCAGAATGCGTTCCGTACTCTGTACCATCTCTCCCACGGCAATATGCAGATACCGGTCGAAGGTCGACGTGGTGGCCGCCAGCACTGCAATGATCCTGCCGTCCATGGCAAAAGAATAATGCTTCATATATTTTTGCAGTATCATATCCACGGAATGTACCAGTTCCGGTCTCGTACGGTTCTTCCCGTTGGTATCCTCCACCGTGATGGCCAGCACCGCATACTGAAAGGCATTATTACGATCCTTCAAAAAGCCGTTGCCAACCGCCTGTTCCTGTAAAAGTTCCTCCCGGTCCTGCCCCTCAAAGCTGGCATAATCATCTAGCAAAAGGGGCAGAAAAAACTGTTGCAGATCCGGATTATCATGTTTTCTGGCATCAAATTCCGCAAAGATTCCGTCGATCTTAAGCTTGATCTTCTTCAGTTCTTCCGTCAGATCCACCATAGTGATAGGTTTCAACATATAACTGATGATATTGTACTGGATGGCCTGCTGGGCATAAGAAAATTCATCGAAGCCGCTTAAGAAGGCGATCTGTGTGGTAGGACGTACCTCTCTGACCTGTCTTGCCAGCTCGATTCCGGAGACAAAAGGCATCCGGATATCCGTAAGCAGCAGATCCGGTTCCATCCTCTCCACCAGTTCCAAAGCTTCGATGCCGTTCTCCGCTTCCCCCACGACTTGAAATCCGATGCTCTCCCAGTCGATCTTCCTTATGATTGCTCTGCGTAATTCCTCTTCGTCATCTGCCACTACGATTGTATACATTGCTGTCCCTCTCTGGTATGTATTATTTTAAGGTAAGTATCTTCCCGGAAAACGCAATGGGAAGGGATATTTTTCTGGTACTGTTTTCGCCTGCAAACAGAATCTGGGCAATGCCGTCAGCCGATACGGACGCAATCCTGCCGGTTCCGTATTTCTGATGCTGTACTTCCCGTCCGGACTCACAGGCTGCGATGCAGGCCTCCACTTCCCGTGGCGGCAGCTTCTGCACCTTTTTGTCCGGTGTCTTTAGCAGCGAGCCTCTGATCCCGACAGCCGTACCGGTCTTTCTTACAGCGTTTAACGGCTTCGTTTTCTCAAACACTTCTCCTGAAAAAGCAGAGGTCAGATTCGGTCCAAAGGTAAATACATACAGCTGTTCCTTCGCTCTCGTCATTCCCACATAATAAAGCCTTCTCTCTTCCTCATAGGCATTGGCCTCCGGGGAATCCGGTACACAGCCCCTCCCCGGAATCTGGGAAGGGATCACTCCCGCCAGCATATCCGCCAGATACACTCTTGTGTATTCCAGTCCCTTGCTGGAATGGATCGTGGACAGGATAAAATTACTCTTCGGATCCCCGCAGCCCTCTCGCATCATCTCCTGCAGCTTCTGTAATCTTGCAGGGAAATCAAACAGGCTGTTCTCCTGATCTCCCAGGGTCTTTAATATCTCCGCCTTGCCACTGTCCAACCCGTGGGTATCCATGAATTCCTGATATCCCATATAATTCAGGATCCGGTAGATAGCTTTTCCTGCTGACTCATACCGCATATTGTCCAGATGTGTAGCCAGTGCCCTGCACTGTTTTCTGGTGTAAACGGATACCTCATCCATTTCCGCCACCGTATCCAACAGTGTCAGTCGTCTGGTATTGGCATCCACCGCCTCCATGGCCGCCTTTTTGCTGATACCGGCTCCCATTTTGTAATAGATCCGAAGAAATGCCTCCCCATCCCATGGATCCAGAGACAACTGAATAAAATCACAGATATCGTTGACCACCGGATGGGAAAAGAAGGTCATATCCGAATTTTTCACCCGGCAGGACAATCCTTTACGTTCCAACAGATCAATGATGGGAAGTGCACTTTCGTTATTCCGGTATAATACTGCCGTCTCCTGTTCACAGTCCTGGGCTACTTTCAGCAGATAATTGTACTGTCCCTGTCTGGATACTGCCTTGATCTCTGTAACGCAGCCACCACCTTCTCTGGCCGCGGTCATCTTCTTCGGATGTCTGTTTTTATTCTTCTGGATCAGAGTATCCGCCGCCCGGACGATCTCCTGCCTGCTACGGTAATTGGTCTCCATGAGAAGGATCCCTGCTCCCGGGTGTCTGTCCTCAAAGGAGACAAGTGCCTGCGGGTAAGCTGCCCGGAAGCCGTAGATACTCTGGTCTTCATCTCCCACCATAAACAGATTCCGGCTCTGCGCCGCCAGCAGGTCGATCATATCATGCTGTATTTTCGAAGTATCCTGCGCTTCATCCACACAGAAATACCGATACTGCTCCCTGAAATGTGCAAGTACCTCAGGATACTGTTCCAGAATTCTGAGGGCGTAGATCATCTGATCATCGTAATCGATCATCTGCATCTGCCTGAGTTTCGCATTATAAGTACGGAATATCTCCGGGAATTTCTCCACATCCGTGTCCATATCCCGGATTTTCTCCGGTGTCAGACGCATATTTTTCGCATAGGTGATATCCAGCTGGGTCTCTTTGATATCATTTTCCGTGGCGTATTTCCCCGTTACTTCCAGAAAAGACTGTTTGACGGCCGCCGAGGCTTCCTTATCTGCCACCTGAAAAGGCGTTTTCCCGGTACGGTAGGCAAAATATTGCAGTACCTTCTGGGAGATGCCGTTGATGGTGCGAAACTCCAGCCGCTCTGCATCCGCTTCTCCGAACATCCCCGCAAACCGCCTGCGCATATCATTCGTTGCCGCCACCGTATAAGTCACTGTCAGGATCGACTCCGGTGTTATTCCCAGGCAATAGATCATATAACCCAGTCTGCTGACCAGTACGGTGGTCTTACCGCTTCCTGGAACCGCAAGAAGCAGTACCGGACCTTCCGTGGCCTGTACCGCCTGCATCTGCTGTTCGTTTAACTGTATGTGATAGTTCCGTACAAATTCCGTAAAATTCAATTCATTGTCCCACTTTCCGCCTCCGGCATTTTTCTGCCTTCCTTTGTCGCTATCGGCTCACCGTCCAGTACTGCATCCAGAAGGATACCATTCTCATCGTAAGACAGTTTTAAGGAGAAAAAGGGGCGGTTCTCACGAAGCAGCCGGAAAAATATCTTGTCCCCTTCCCAGAGATCCAGTTCCTCCACCTTATTGATCTCCACCCATTCCAGCGCTCCTTCGTCACACTCCCTCGGTTCCCCCGTAAATCCATCCGCCGTATACAGGCACATATACTCACAGACGTCCCGGTATAAAAAGGTGATGATTCCCCGGAACCGGTAGGCCGTCAGAGTATATCCTGTCTCTTCCTTTACTTCCCGGAGCACACAGTCCTCCGGGCTTTCGTCCGCCTCGAAATGACCACCCACGCCGATCCATTTGTCTTTGTTAATGTCATTTTCCTTCTTCACCCGGTGAAGCATCAGATATTTTCCGTCCTGCTCGATGTAGCAGAGCGTGGTCAGATTTCTGAGCTGCTGTATACTCATTTTCTTTCTCCTCTATATCCCTATCCTCTGAAAAATCTGTCCAAAATTATTATTTCTTACAATGTTCCGCAATGGCTGCGATCGCTTTCTCCATCTGGAACGGTTCCGCCAGATGTGCATTCATTCCGGCGGTCAGACATTTCTTCGCATCTTCTTCATACGTCAGCGCATTTTCCCTATTCCTCACATTACAAATCCATTTTTGCATTTGAATGTATATTTAATTTATTTTACCATGTTAACTGCCGGACGGCAACCTTATTGCTCCAGCATATTCTCAATAAAAATCCCATATCCTCTGGTACTGTCCTGCACGAGAACATGGGTGACGGCCCCTACGAATTTACCGTTCTGGATGATAGGTGCACCGCTCATTCCCTGGACGATTCCTCCGGTCAGGGCGATCAGGTCAGAATCTGTGACTTTCAGTTCGATTCCCCGGTTCACGTTGTCATGATCGAGATGAATGTCGGTGATCTCGATATCATAGTATCTGGTGGTGCCGTCTACGGTACACAAAATCTGCGCCGGTCCCTTTCGGATCTCCTGTTTTAATCCAATGGGCATCGCCTCTTCCGTTCCCATTGCCAGTGCTTTGTCATTGCACTTGCCGAAGATTCCCCGGACACTGTTGCCGGTAATATCCCCCAGAATCCTGTCATCAGAATAGACGATCATTCCCGTCATTTCCCCCGGATGCCCGGCCGTTCCCTTCTGAATGGAGATGATCTCCGTCTGGTACAGGGTTCCGTCATTCATTTCCATCAGGTTGCTGGTGTCCACATCATTGATTCCATGCCCCAGTGCTCCGAAATTTCCCTGACTGTCAATGTAGGTCATGGTTCCCACACCCTGGGCATTGTCCCTGACCCAGACACCAATCTTATATTTCTTCGTCTGATCCTGTACCGGATCGATTTTAACATCAAAATATTCTTCGCCCCGCCGGATCGTCAAAATCGCTGCTTCTCCATTACCGTTTTCGATCCGGGTGATCAGATCATCCTTGTCCGCCACTTCCGTGCCGTTCAGTTTCACCACATAATCGCCGCTTTTCAAAATATGTTCCGCCGGAGCCACCTTCTCCCCGTTGACAGAACGGAACTCTCCGGTACCTATGACCATTACCCCTTCGGTCTTGACATAGATTCCGATGGGAACACCTACCGGGATCAGCTGCTGATCCTCGATCACCCGGATCCCCACCTGCTTAAAAGGCAGGATCCCGAACAGCTTTACCTGCATCTCAAGGCTGTCCGTCATTCCGGTCTTCATAGTCACCGGCTGACTCAGATCCAGTGTCACGGCACCTTGGGGAATATTACTGGTTCCCTGTTCACTGACACTTAAAATCTCACCTTTTGCGGGAATATCCAGTGCCAGTGATTCCTCCGATTCCGCCCGCATATAAATAACAGAAGGAATACTGCTGTCCACCAGATAATAGCTGTAGCCAAAGAGTCCCATACCGGCCAGGATAAGGGCAGCACAAAGGCAGGCCCGGTAAATCCGCAGTCTGCGCACCTTCTGTTTCCAGAGCTGCAAAATGATGACTGCATCTTCTCCTGCCTGCCTTTTTACTTTTTCCGTTTCCGTAATCCATAGCTTCATACACATTCCCCCACTGAACTTCTGTCATTGCTGTATAGGGTATAGTGTACGCCACATTCCTATTTTTAATCTGTGATCACCGGGATTTGCGGTTTACAGTTTTCTCCAGTTTAACCACAAATGACCACATTCCCACTGCTTTTATATTCCTCCGGGCAGTCGTCCGTCAGAATCGTTCCGCTCTGAAACGCCCCGAAGGTCACAGAGCTGACATTTCCGAACTTAGAATGATCTGCCAGAATAAAACATTCTCTGCATTGTCCAATGGCAGTCTTTTTCACCATGGCCTCATTCATATCCGGTGTGGTCAGGCCACTCTGCCTGCTGATCCCGTTGGTTCCAAAAAAGCCTTTGGTAAAATGATAGCTCTGTAAATTCATCAGTGCCTGATTGCCTACCACAGCCTCCGTGGAGCCTTTTAATTCACCGCCGACGAGATATACACGGAATCCTGCCGCTGCCAGTGTCTTGGCATGCGCTACCGCATTGGTCACAAAGGTGGCACTTTTCTCTGTCAGATAAGAAAGCATACTTGCTGTGGTCGTACCTGCATCCAGATAGACAAAATCCTCCGGCTGGATCAGTGCTGCCGCTTTGGCAGCCACCAGCTGTTTGGCTTCCACATTGACTTCTGCCTTCTGTTCCACCGTGGGTTCATGTGTTATCACCGTCCGGTCACATGCCACAGCACCTCCAAAGACCTTTACCAGCTTCCCGGCATTATGCAATGCTGTGATGTCCCGGCGTACCGTGGATTCCGACGTATTTAACAGATCTTTTACCTCGGCCACCGTAATGCTGTTTTTTTCTTCCAATAATTTCAGAATGATCTCATAACGTTGTTCTGTCAGCATAAATTGTTATTTTCTCTTTCCTTTGTCACATCTGTCTCCAGTATGATCTTACGCACGGGAAGAATACTTCCGGGAGACATGGATAATTCATCAACACCCATAGCCAGAAAACGTCTGGTCAACGATGTATCTGCACCCAGTTCTCCGCAGATACCTGCCCAGATTCCGGCCTTATGCGCATTTTCCACGACCATCTGTATCATACGCAGCACTGCGGGATGATGCGGATCATAAAATGCATCCAGCTTCGGATTCTGCCTGTCGATGGCCAGTGTGTACTGGGTCAGATCGTTAGTACCGATACTGAAGAAATCCACTTCCTTCGCCAGCTCTGCACTCATCATGACAGCAGCCGGTGTCTCGATCATAATACCCTGCTTCGGTTCTCCGAAAGCCACACCCTGTTCTGTCAGTTCCTGCTTTACCTCTGCCACGATTTCCTTGATCTGATGTACTTCCTCCACACTTATAATCATAGGATACATGATGGAGATATTACCAAATGCACTGGCACGGAACAATGCACGGAGCTGTGTCTTGAAGATCTCCGGTCTGGTCAGACAGATACGGATGGCACGGCATCCCATGGCCGGATTTTCCTCCGGCTCCATTTCGAAGTAATCGCACTTCTTGTCTGCACCGATGTCCAGTGTACGGATGATCACAGGCTTTCCCGCCATGGTCTCCGCCACAGTGCGGTAGATCTGAAACTGTTCTTCCTCGGTAGGGAAGGTTTCTCTCTCCAGATATAAAAACTCACTGCGGAACAGGCCGATGCCGCCGGCATCGTTCTGCAATACGGCCGCCAGATCCTTGCTGTTACCTATATTAGCATAGAGCATGATCTTCTTACCGTCAATAGTGATATTTTCACGTCCCTTTAAGGTCTGGAGCAGTTCTTTCTTCTCCTGCTCCTCCTGCTTTAGCTGCTGCATTTTCGACAGAGTATCTTCATCGGGATCCACATAGATGCAGCCGTTTCGTCCGTCCACGATACCAAGTTTTCCATCTATGGCATCGGTCAGAGGGATATCGGTGCCGATCAGTGCCGGAATGCTCATGGTGCGGGCCAGGATCGCCGTATGGGAATTCACAGATCCATGTACCGTTACAAAGGATAATACCAGATCCTTGTTCAACTGTACCGTCTCGGAGGGTGCCAGGTCGTCTGCCACAATGATCACGGGTTCTTCCGATGCCGCCATGCCTGCCGTTCTGCCACCCAGCACGCTTAATACGCGCTCGGAAATGTCTTTGACATCCGCAGATCTGGCTCTCATGTAGTCATCCTCCATGGAGGCAAACATCTGTGCAAAATTGTCTCCGGTGGAAGCCACCGCATACTCTGCATTCACCTGCTGCATATGAATGATGTTCTCAATGGATTCATTGTAATCATCATCCTCCAGCATCATCTGATGAATCTCGAAAATAGCTGCATTGGCTTCTCCCACTTCTTTCAAGGCTTTCTGGTACAGATTCTGCAGCTGCTCCATGGCGGTTTGTCTGGCCTGTCTGTAACGGGCGATCTCCCGGTCGGGATTCTCGATCTTCACACGCTTTACCTGCTGCTCATCCTTCTTATGAACACTGATCCTGCCAATGGCAATTCCGCCGAATACACTTTTTCCCTGGTAGACTTCCATGACTTTTCTCCTCTCCTGACGATAATATTATGATTACTTAGAGGTTTGCTTTCACAAATTCCGTAACAGCTGCATAAGCTGCTTCCTCATCCTCACCGTCGAAGGTCAGCGTGATCTCATTGCCGGCCTTAACAGCCAGACCCATGATGCCGAAGATTCTCTTGCAGTCTCCGGTCTTGCCGTCCTTGGTCAGAGTGATGGCACTCTGGAATTCCTTTGTTGCCTTTACCAGTTCTCCTGCTGGGCGAGCATGGATACCTTCGGGATCTGTGATAACATATTTAAATTCTTTCATTTTCTTATCTCCTTTTCTGATTTTTTATATTACGGTAACTATTCAGCACCCACATTCGCAAAACCGCTCTTTCAGAGCTTCCCTTTTGCTCATGTGGTTACTTTTTTCTTCAATACACCCAACAGCAGTGCGGACACTACCGTACCTGCCACCAGTGCCACCAGATACATCACTGCGTTACCTACTACAGGGAATACGAAAATTCCGCCGTGAGGTGCCATCAGTGTGCAGTGGAATGCCATGGACAGGGCGCCTGCCAGTGCCGAACCGATGATGCAGGAAGGAAGCACATGCAGAGGATCGGATGCTGCAAAAGGAATCGCACCTTCGGTGATGAACGCCAGGCCCATGATGAAGTTGGTGGGACCTGCGTCTCTCTCTTCCTTGGTGAATTTATTCTTGAATAACAGGGTTGCCAGTGCAATGGCACAGGGAGGAGTCATACCTCCGATCATAACAGCTGCCATGATATCGTAGTTGCCTGCGGTAATTGCTGCGGTTCCGAATACATAAGCTGCCTTGTTGAAGGGGCCACCCATATCGATAGCCATCATGCCGCCCAGGATCAGTCCCAGTACGATCCGGCTGGAATCACCCATACCACTCAGGAAATTATTCAGTCCTGTATTGATGCCACCCATGATCGGTTCTACCACGAAGCTCATTGCCAGTCCCATGATCAGGATACCCACTACCGGGTAGATCAGTACCGGTGCCAGCTTTTCAATGGCATCGGGAAGCTTATCGCAGATCTTGCGAAGTCCCAGAATCAGATAGCCTGCCAGGAAACCTGCTACCAGTGCACCCAGGAATCCGGACTTTCCGTTGGCTGCCATCATGCCACCTACAAAGCCAAGTGCCAGTGCCGGTCTGTCACCGATGGCCATTCCGATGAAGCCCGCCAGTACCGGAAGCATCAGTCCGAATGCCACGCCGCCGATATTCTTGAACATTGCCGCTACCGGAGTGATCGTACCGAAATTGCCTCTCTGATCTGCCGGAAGTGCATTGATGTCAATGCTTAGGCCATCGATCAGGAAGGCAATGGCGATCAGGATACCACCGCCGACTACGAAAGGAAGCATATGGGATACGCCGTTCATCAGCTGGGTATAGATCTTATGAGCTGCGCTTTCCTTACCGGTTACGGCTGTAGTTGTTTCACTGCTTTCCCCGTGGAAAACTTCCACGTTTCCACTCATTGCCTGTTTTACCAGCTGGTCTGCCTTGCCAATACCGTCGGATACCTGACAGCTGATGACTTTCTTGCCGTTAAAGCGGTCCATGGGTACTTTGGCATCAGCCGCCACGATGATGCAGTCCGCCGCTTCAATCTCTTCTGCAGTCAGTACATTTTTTGCGCCTGCGGAGCCTCTGGTCTCGATCTTGATCTGGCATCCTGCTGCTTTTGCTGCCTTTTCCAATGCTTCCGCTGCCATATAGGTATGAGCGATTCCGGTCGGACAGGAGGTCACTGCCAACAGCTTAAAGCCTTTCTTCTCCTCGGTGGTAATACCGGTATCACTTAATCTGTCATCAATGCTCTTGGCACTTTCATCTGCTGCATCAATGATCTGTAAGAATTCCTCTACGCTTTTTGCGTTTCTCAGGGAAGTGGTAAAATTTTCATCCATCAGCATCACGGACAGTTTGCTCAGCACATCCAGATGTACATTATCCTTTGTATTCGGTGCTGCAATCAGGAACAGTAAGGTCACCGGTTCCCCGTCCAGAGATTCATACTCCACACCGTTTTTGATCACCATGGCTGCCAGTCCGGGGGCTTTTACCGCATCACATTTTCCGTGAGGGATCGCAATGCCCTCTCCGATTCCCGTGGTACTCTCTTCCTCTCTTGCATAGACCTGTTCACGATACTTCTCCACATCAGACAGCTTTCCGCTTTTTGCCATCAGTTCCACTGCCAGATCCAATGTTTCCTTTTTGTCAGCCGGTGCCGCATTCAGGGAAATACTATTTTTGTCCAAAAGATCTGTAATTCTCATGTTGTGACCCATCCTCTCTTTTTATATTTATCATTGTTATTGTTCTACCTGCTGTAATACCTGCAAGACTTCTTCTCTGGTGGCCAGATTCTCGGAAAATGCACTGGCGCTTCCTGCAGCAATTCCCATATGGAACGCATGTACATAATCTTTCTTTTCCATCCATCCGGTCAGGAAACCTGCCACCATGGAATCGCCTGCACCCACACCATTGACCAGTGTTCCCTTCGGTGCCGGAGCTCCCATGCTCTGTCCGTCCGCTGCGATCAATACTGCTCCTTCGCCTGCCATGGAAATCAGTACATTCTGTGCTCCCATCTCCTGCAGTTTCCTGCCGTATGGAACCACCTCTTCCCTTGTGGAGAGCTTCACACCGAAGATATCCCCCAATTCATGGTTGTTGGGTTTTACCAGAAAAGGATGATACGGCAATACCTTTACCAGCAGGTCTCTGGTGGCATCCACTACGGTGAGAACACCTCTTCCCTGAATTCTCTCCAGAATTCTCTGATAAATGTCATCCGGCATGGTATAAGGAATACTTCCTGCCAATACCAGGACATCTCCGTCTCCCAGTCTGTCAATCTTTTCCATCAGCTGTTCCAAAGCTTTTGCATCAATATCCGGGCCACAGCCATTGATCTCTGTTCCGTCAATACTTTTCAGCTTCAGATTGATTCTGGTCATTCCGTGATCGATTTTGATGAAATCAGCATTTACGCCAAACTCGCTCAATCTTCGGATCAGTTCCTCTCCGGTGAATCCCGCCGCATATCCCAGGGCTGTGGAATCCAGTCCCAGATTCTTCAGTACAATAGATACATTGATTCCCTTTCCTCCCGGAAGAATCAGCTCTGATGAGGTTCTGTTCGTCATCCCCAGCTGAAAGTCATCCACGGACACGATGTAATCCAGTGACGGATTGAAGGTCACGGTACAAATCATTTCTATCCCTCCTGTCTGTCATCTTTCTTGTTCTTATGATGTTATTATATCTTCACATTCAGTCAAATTCAATCAATTTAATTCACAAATATGATGCTTTATTTTGGTTGAATTTGCACAAAATAAAAGGATGAAGTATTTCTTCATCCTTTTTCAATGTTTCTTTCACTATAGCATTTCCCTTATCTGGCTTCTTTAAACCCGTTTGCCTGTTCTTTCATTTCCGTTGCATTGGAAAGCGCCGCTTCCGTCAGTGCATCACTGCCTAACAGTCTTGCCAGCTCCGCCAGGCTTTCCTCTTCTGCCACCTTGTGAATGTCCGTAATGGTCATATCATCGGTACTGCTCTTTTCAATAATGAAATGCACATCCGCCATGGCTGCGATCTGAGGCAGATGAGTGATACAGATGACCTGATGGGCTCCTGCCAGAATACTCAGCTGCTCCGCTACTTTCCATGCGGTTCTGCCGCTGATACCGGTATCGATCTCATCAAAGATCAATGTATCAATGGCATCTTTCCCTGCCAGTACCGTTTTGATCGCCAGCATCACCCGGGACAGTTCACCGCCACTGGCCACCTGGTTCAAAGGTTTCAGACTTTCTCCGGGATTGGTGGAAATCAGGAATTCCACATCATCATAGCCTTTTGCTGTAATGGCCTGACCGGGTCTGACTGCGATGTCAAATTCCACCGTCAGGAAATTGAGACCTATCAGCGCATCTTTCAATTTCTGCGTCAGTACCGCTGCATTTTTTCTGCGGATCTCAGACAGTTCTTCACAGGCTTTCTTCAGTAACGCCTGTTTTTCCTCCCACTCGGCGTTCAATTTCTGCATATAGGCATCATAATCCGCCAGTTTTTCCAGATAAGCTTCTTTTTCCTCTTTGTACCGCAGGATCTCTTCGATCGTGTTGCCGTATTTTCCCTTGAGGTGATTGATGGTATTCAGGCGATCCTCTGTACTGCGAAAATCCTCTTCATCAAATTCCAGATCCGACATATATTCGGAGACATCATGATTGTAATCTGACAAAAGACTTTCCACCTCTGCCAGCTGTTCCTCCATCTGTTCCAGTGCAGGATCATACATGGTCACACTACGCAATGCCCGCAGTGCCCTGCTCAAAGAATTCCCGGCACCGTCTTCCGCGTCATTGCCACTGAGTTGATAGCTCTCCGCCAGGCTTTCCGCAATTTTTCGGCTGTTGGACATTTTGCGGTACGCCTGTTCCAGTTCCTCATCTTCTCCGGGCTGCAGGGAAGCATCCGCGATCTCCTTTTGTTCAAATTCCGCCAGAGATTGTTCTCTGCTTCTGGAGGTATCATCCAGAGTTTCCTCTGTGATCTTTTTCTCCAGGGCAGTACACTCATGATAAAGTGCAGCCACCCGCCCTGCGCATTCTGCAAATTCCGCTCCCGCATAGGCATCCAGGATCTCCATATGTTTTTTCTTGTTTAGCAGAGACTGGTGCTCATGTTGTCCGTGAATATCGATCAGCAGCTCCGAAAGTTCCTTCACCTGCTTTGCCGTCACGGTCTCTCCATTGATACGGCAGATGCTTTTCCCAGAGGAAAGTTTTCGGCTCAGGATCACGGTTCCGTCTTCCGAAGGTTCCAGATCCATGCTCTTTAATTTTTCCGCCAGCCTTTCTTCCTCGCAGTCGAAGACCAGTTCCACCAGACCGTTCTCTTCTCCCCGTCTGAGCATGTCTTTCTCGAACTTTCCTCCCAGTGCCAGATTCACTGATCCAATGAGTAATGATTTACCGGCACCGGTCTCACCGGTCAGTATATTCAGTCCTTCTCCGAACTCTACCTCTGTCTCCCGGATAAGAGCCAGATTTTTCACGCGTAAACTACGAAGCATGTATTTCCCCCTGTCTTACCTTTCTATCATCAGATGGATCTTGTCCATAAGGATCTGGGTATCTTCCACGGTCCGCACTGCCACCATGATCGTATCATCTCCGGCGATACATCCCACCACTTCGGAGAATTTCAGGGCATCCAGTGCCGCCGCCACTGCCATGGCCATGCCGGATACGGTCTTGATCACCAGAATATTCTGTGCCATATCCATGGAAATAAAACCGTCTCTGAGGACGCGGATGTATTTATCTCCCATATGACTGTCATCCTGTTTTAAAATGACGTATTTCTGTTTGCCGCCACCGGTGGGTACTTTGGACAGCTTCAGTTCTCTGATATCTCTGGATACGGTAGCCTGTGTCACAGCAAAACCGGCTTCCTTCAGATAGCCCGCCAGTTCCTCCTGGGTCTCCACATCTCTTTTTTCTATAATCTCCACGATCTTGCGATGTCTTGTTTTCTTCATCTTGACCTCATGCCTTTCTCACAACAATTCGTCAGGAATCTCTCATTTTCCGATGCAATACATCCAGGAAGCTTACCTGATTCAGCTGAATAAACTCGGTGATCTTCTCCGACTGCACAATACGGATCCGGTCTCCGGTACACATGGTCACTTTGTGGCTGCCGTCATAATTGGCTTCCACGGTCTGGCTTTTGCCCTCTCTGCCACCGGGAATCTCTATAACGATCTCATCTTCCGGGGACAGGATAATGCTTCTCTGGTTAAGGCTGTGGGGGCAGATCGGTGTCAGGGTGATCAGTTTCGCCTTGGGCTCCACCAGCGGCCCGCCCGCCGACAGATTATATCCCGTGGATCCTGTCGGTGTAGTCACGATCATTCCATCTGCCTTGTAATGATTCAGAAGCTGTCCGTTGACATAGATGTTGAATTCTATGATCTGCAGGGATCCGCTTCGGGAAATGACGATGTCATTCAAAGCCCAGCCTTCCGACACGGTTCCATCCGCACAGCAGACTTTACCGTTTAACATCATTCTGCGTTCTTTCTTAAAATCATCCCGGATCAGGCGGTCCAGGGATTCCTCTAATCCAGACAGTTCGATCTCCGTCATATAACCTACGGTTCCCAGATTCACTCCGATGATGGGGACAAGGATCTTCTTCGTCTCTCTGGCTGCCTGCAGCACCGTGCCGTCGCCGCCCAATACGATCATGCAGTCCACATCTAACGGAATGTCCGTTGCTTCCTCTTCCGCCACGGAATCCGCTTCTTCCTTCCAGTCGGATTCCTTGACCTTTAATTTCACCGTACAGCCTTTGGTTTCCAGATAATTCTGGATCCGTTTCGTGGTCGCAAGCTTCTGATCCTTATGCTTGTTGGTATATATCAGAAAATGCTTCATAGCTTCGCACTCCTTGTCTGTTACAGGGTATGAGAGTTGTCTACGATACCTTTGATTACGGCATCCCATTCAGGGGTATAGGACAGTCCGGTCTTTTCCTCTATAATAGTCTGTAAGGCGCTCTCCGCTTCATGCTCGGTCAGCGCCAGCTTTTCTTCGGAGATCTCCTCCGGCTTACGGATATGCAGCAGATATTCGATATTGCCCTCCGGTCCCTTGATGGGGGAATATTCCAGATGCAGTACTTCGAAACCGATGCTGTCCGCATAATCAATGATCTTGCGGATCACTTCCTCGTGGATCTGAGGCTCTCTCACCACACCGTTCTTGCCCACCTTGCCTCTGCCGGCCTCGAACTGGGGCTTGATCAGACACACCATCTGTCCGCCGGTCTTTAACAGATTTCTCGCCGGGATCAAAATCTTGGTCAGAGAAATAAAGGACACATCCACGCTGGCGAAATCCAGAGCATCCGGGATATCCTCCGGGGTCACATAACGGAAATTGGTCTGTTCCATGCATACCACCCGCTCATCATTCCGCAGTTTCCAGGCTAACTGCCCCTGTCCCACGTCCACGGAATACACCTTCGTGGCTCCGTTCTGGAGCATGCAGTCCGTGAAGCCTCCGGTAGATGCACCGATATCCATGCAGATCATGCCGTCCAGCAGAAATCCCCACTGTTCCATTGCCTTTTCCAGCTTCAGGCCTCCGCGGCTGACATATTTCATGGTATGATTTCTGACTTCCAGCTTGATCTTGCTGACATCAAATCCGGTGCCGGCCTTGTCTTCCTTCTGTCCGTTGACATAGACATTGCCGGACATTATGATGGCTTTTGCCTTTTCTCTGGAAGGAGCATACCCCTGCTCTACCAGAATCACATCCAGTCGTTCTTTCATCTTCGTCTCCTAATTATTTATAATCTTTCCAGAATTTTCTCCGTGATGCTTTCCGCATCCAATCCGATCTCCTTTTTCAAAAGCTCTACATTTCCATGTTCCACATAAGCATCGGGAATAGCTGCCATGACACATTTGATCCGTTTCTCGTGGTCATTCAGACAGTCCAACACCTTTTCTCCGAATCCTCCGCTTTGGACATTTTCTTCCATGGTCACGATCATCTCATGATCTTCACAGGCCGAAAGTACTGCCTCTTCGTCAATGGGCTTGATAAATCTGGCATTGATGATACTTGCCTTGTAACCCTTTTCATGCAGAAGCTTCTGGACTTCCTCCGCTGTCTTTACCATACTGCCTACGGCAAACAATGCGATACCGCCCTCTCTTGCGATCCACTCCGCCTTGCCCAGTTCAATGGAGGCACGGTGTTCGGCAAGTCCTGCATAAGCCGTTCCTCTGGGATATCGCACCGCAATGGGCGCATCCAGTGCCACGGCAAACTTCATCATATCTGATAATTCCCATTTGTTCTTCGGCGCACAGATATGCATATTGGGAATTCCCGACAGATAGGTATAATCAAAAATACCCTGATGGGTCTCACCGTCACTCCCCACCAGCCCTGCACGATCTATAGCAAACACTACCGGCAGATTCTGAATACACACATCATGCAGGATCTGATCGTAGGCTCTCTGTAAAAATGAAGAATACACCGCAACAATAGGCTTCATGCCTCCTGCTGCCAGTCCTGCTGCGAAGGTCACCGCATGTTCCTCCGCAATTCCCACATCAAAGAACCGGTCCGGGTACATATTCCGGAAGCGCTTTAAGCCGGTGCCGTCCGGCATGGCTGCCGTAATTGCCACTACCCGTTCGTCCCGCTGGCCCAGCTTGCACATAACGGTGGAAAACACATCCGTATAATTGGCCACGGTGCGGGGATGGGAAGGAATTCCCGTCTCGATGTCAAAAGGCTCTGCCCCGTGGAATCTGGCGGGATGTTTCTCCGCCGGTCCATAGCCCTTGCCCTTCTGGGTAATCACATGCACCAGCACAGCTCCCTTGACTCTCTTGGCTTCCTCAATGACCTTGATCAGGCCTTCGATATCATGTCCGTCTACCGGGCCTAAATAAGTCACTCCCATATCCTCAAAAAACATCCCGGGGATCACCAGCTGTTTGAAGCTGCTCTTGGCCCGGCGGATACTGTTGACAATACCGTCGCCACCGGGTTTTCTCTTGAGAGCGTTGTATATGCCCTCTTTCAGATCCAGATAGCCGGTCGCCGTACGGATATTGTTCAGATATTTGGAAACACCGCCCACATTTTCGGAGATGGACATATTGTTGTCGTTTAATACCACAATAAAGTTCGTCTCCAGTTTGGCTGCATTGTTCAAGGCCTCGTAAGCCATGCCTCCTGTCAGAGAGCCGTCTCCGATCACGGATACAATGGTGGTCTTCTCCCCTTTGAGATCTCTTGCCTTCACCAGTCCCAGTCCTGCGGATATGGAGGTAGAACTGTGTCCGGTATCAAATGCATCATAATCACTTTCTTTTCTCTTGGGGAACCCACTCATGCCATGGAACTGGCGTAAGACATCGAAACCGTCCTTGCGGCCCGTTAATATTTTGTGGGTATAAGACTGATGACCTACATCCCAGATGATCTTGTCCTCCGGGAGATTCAGAGCAAGATGAAGTGCCATGGTCAGTTCCACCGCTCCCAGGTTCGAACCCAGATGCCCCCCGGTCACACTGATCTTTTCGATCAGGAACTGCCGAATCTCCTCCGCCAGTTCCCCATAGTCTGATTTATCTATTTTTTTGATATCGTTTGCTTTCTCGATCTTATCCAGTAACATTGGCTTTTCCTCTGCTATTTCGTTCTATGGACCAGGTGCAGCAACAGCTCCTTCAGGAATTCATGTTCTCCCGAAAAGCTGTCCAGAATCGCTACCGCTTCCCCGGTCAGCCGTTCCACTTCTCTGCCGGATTCTTCCAGTCCGTGTAAAGTCACATAGGTCTGCTTATGATTCTGTGCATCACTTCCGGTAGCTTTTCCCAGCTCCTTGCTGTCCCCTATCACATCCAGAATGTCATCCTGGATCTGGAATGCAATGCCGACATTGTAGGCACACAGTTCCAATGCCGCAATCACTTCATTGGTTGCCCCTGCCAGCGTAGCTCCGATAGTCATGGCCGACTGGATCAGGGCTGCCGTCTTGTTGGCATGGATGAACAGAATCTGTTCTGTGGTCAGAGGTTCTGCCTGTTCCTCCGCTTCAATGTCTGCGTTCTGGCCGCCGATCATCCCATAGATTCCTGCCTTGCGGGCTAAAATATTCAGTGCCGCCGCCACTCTCGGGTAATTCGGATCTACCGGTTCTCCCGATGTGCATGCCGGAAAAGCACGAAATGCAGTCTCAAAGGCATAATTGAGCAGTCCGTCTCCTGCCAGAACTCCCATTCCGTCTCCGTACACAGACCAGGTGGTCTTGCGGCCTCTGCGGTACTCGTCATTATCCATGGCCGGCAGATCATCGTGTACCAGAGAATATGTATGGATCATCTCGATCGCCACCATAAAAGGCTCTATAATATCACCGTCGCCGCCGAACATCTTATAGGTCTCCTGCATCAGCATGGGACGCAGACGCTTTCCGCCTGCCATAAGGCTGTAATTCATAGCTTCAATAACGGTCTTCTGGTATCCTTCCTCCGCCGGAAGATATTCCTTAAGCAATTCTTCGATTGCTGCCGTTCTCTTCTGCAATTCCTGTCTGAATAATGTTTCTTCCATGTCTGATGCCAACCTTCCTCTACCTGCCGGTATACTTGTATGCTTACTGGGGATCCAGCGGTTCCAGTCCGCCCTCTTTGTTCAGCTTCATGACCTGTTTTTCCACCCGGTCGATCTGTTCGCTGCACTGTTTCAGCAGCTTCATGCCCTTGCTGTACGCCGTAAAAGCTTCCTCCAGAGAAATATCCTCTGCTTCCAGCTGTCCGATCAGTTCTTCCACTGCGGAAAAATTCTCTTCAAGGCTCTGTGGTTCCTGTGCTTCCGTTTTCTTTTTTCCTGCCAAAATAGCACCTCCGTCTGCTGCCCGCATCTATCTGCATCCCCCCGGATACCGGTAAATGCTATCCGGGAAGTCTTTCTTCCTTCTGTATCTGTTCCACCCGGGTATCGATCACGCCGTCACTCACCCGGATCCGCAGGCGCTCCCCTGCTTCCACCTGGGTCACGGAACGGATATTTTTCCCATCGGTATCCTCCACATAGGAAAAACCACTGTTTAACTTTTCCAAAGGAGAGACCGCTTTCATTCTCTCAATATACAATGCCAGATTATGTCTGCGTTCCCGCAGGATCGCCTGCAGCCGGTTCTGCAGCCGGTCTTCCAGCTGTATGCTGTAAGTCCTCTTCTCCCGTATCCGGCTGGCGGGGCTTAAATATTTCAGGCGCATTTCCATCTGATCCGCCTGCTGCCTCTTATGCTGAAGCACTCGTCCCATCCGCTGATACAGCCTGTCCTGTCTGTCCAGAATCTCATTCTCAATATCACTGACCTGTGTCACTGCCAGTTCTGCCGCTGCCGACGGGGTCGGTGCCCGCAGATCCGCCACATAATCAATGATCGTGGTATCCGTCTCGTGTCCAACCGCCGAAATAATGGGAACAGAGCAGTCGAATACTGCCTGTGCCACCATTCTCTCGTTGAACGCCCACAGATCCTCAATGGAGCCGCCGCCGCGTCCCACGATCATGACATCCACGCCCTGTCTCTCCAGTGCACGGATTCCGTTCACGATGGAAGGAGCCGCCGAAGCTCCCTGTACCAGCGCCGGATACAAAATAATCTGCACATAAGGATTCCGTCTGGAGGCGATCTGTATGATATCCCGGACAGCAGCGCCGGTATCTGCCGTGACTACCCCAAGGGTATGGATATACTTCGGAATCTGCTGCTTGTACTCCGGAGCAAACATACCCTCTTCCGCCAGTTCCCGTTTTAGCTGTTCGTATTTTTCATAGAGGGCTCCGGCGCCGTCCTGCGTCACTTCCTTCACATACAGCTGATATCTGCCGTCACGCTCAAATACACTCACACTGCCCTTCGCAATTACCTGCTGCCCTTCCGTCAGCCGGAATCCCAGACCTCTCCGGTCTCCGGCGAACATAATGCAGTTCAGGGCACTGGCAGAATCCTTTAACGTAAAATAAATATGTCCAGAGGGATGGTATTTACAGTTGCTTACCTCACCCTTTACAGATACCATCTGTAAAAAGTAATCCTGCGTGAACATATTTTTGATATAAGTATTCAGTTGTCGTACGCTGATTACGTTCTGTATCCTACTCACCGGATTTCATGATCTTGGCAAGGATCGCATTGACGAATCCGCCAGAGCTTTCCTGTCCGTACTTTTTGGCAATCTCGATTGCCTCGTTAATAGCAACGCCATTCGGGATATCGTCATCATAGCGCAGCTCATATGCACCAAGGCGCAGTACTGCAAGCTCCACCTTTCCCATACGGGTGGTATCCCAGCCTTCGGTATTCTCATTCAACAGCCTGTCAAGCTCGGGGATTTTCTCCCTGATCTTCTCAAAGCGGGCCGCAATGGCATCTGCATCCTGCCAGGAAGGAACTTCCTCATTATTCTCGCGGAACAATGCGATCTGTTCTGGCATATCCTCCGGTGCATGAAACTCCACGCGGTATAAAAGTTTGAAAACCTGTTCTCTCTGCTCGTGTCTTCCCATAATATCTTCCTGTAATTCCTCTTATTTATCCTTCTTCATGTTCACACCGGCAATACGGATGTTCACATCAGAGCAGGTCAGTCCTGTCATATTCTCAATGGCATTTTTCACCTTCTGCTGTACTGCCTGACAGGTAGCGGGAATATTGTAACCGTACTCCATGGTCACAGTCAGATCCACGGTCACATTCTTGTCCAGCACCTCTACTTTGACACCCTTGGTCAGGCTCTTAACGCCTACCTTGCTCATGAGTTCGTTGGTAACATTACCAGCCATGGCGCTGACACCGTCTACCTCGGTAGCTGCTAAAGATGCGATCATAGCCACTACATCATCGGCGATCTGTACGGTACCGATGCTCTCGTCTTCCCTTAATACCAGGTTCTTCTTATCTATTTCTTTTTCCATGATAGCTGATCCTCCTAATAATAACTAATTAGTTACAGTATACCAAATCCTTATTCATTTGTCACCCAAAAAGTCAAGGATAATTGTTTCCCGTTCTGGGCATAAGTGACGGTATTGCTGTTCCCCTGTATCTGCATATAGGAAAAAATCTCCTGCTCATCGATCAATGCATGACAGATTTCCTGATAACAGAGTTCATCTGCACATTTTATCGTCACTTCCGTTCTGCCGCCCTCTATGGCTCTGTCGAAGACCGCCTGCATCTGTTCATGGTCATAGGAAGTAAAGTAGGAACCTTCCCGCACATAATAATTTGCTTCCGTCGCCGTACATTCCGGCATGGGGATCACCGCTTCGATATGATGCGTCCGTAGCAGATCCTCTGTAGTCACGCACAGATAATCATAATTGATCTCCGGCAGGCTCCTCTGCTCGCTGCCACTCTCCATGCGGTAAGAGGCATCTCCCCAGGTGGTATCTACATAATAATAGTCCCCGTCCACCTGTACCAGATTCCAGGCATGAGCTTCTCCGGTATCCACCGTTCCCTGCACCAGGGTGCACATCACCCCCAGATGATTCAACAGATACTGGGTGGCTTTGGCATATCCCTGGCAGACAGAAGCTCCTCCCAAGAATACCGAGGCAATGTTCTGATTATCCGCCGCACTCAGATCATAATTTGTGGAAAAGATGACCGCCTCATACACCGCTTTTACCTTATCGTACTCAGAAGCCGCCTCTTCCATACCGGACAGCCATTCCGCCGTCACACTGCGAATGGCCTCCGCCCGCGCTACGGCCTCTTCCTTCGTCTGATCGTAAGTGCCTGCGAAGTCGATTCCTACGGTTTTCTCCCCTCTGGAATATTTGGTATAAGTATATCCTGTGGTGTAAAAAATCTCCGGATGATCTATCAGCACGCACTGAAATACTTTGTCAATGTCCTGTTCATCCATTCCCTGTTCCAACGGTTCCGTGGACAGTTTGATCGTGTCATCCATAGACCCAATCGCCTGCTCGATCTCCTGATACCAGATCTGTTCCTGCGCATCCAGACTCTCATATGCAAAACGAGAGCCTCCCTCCTCTAAAAGGGAAAAGCTCTCTGTATTGTCATTTTCCGCAGCCGCCGTCTCCTGCACAGGCATAGTATCTATCTGTGACTCGGGCAGCACGATGGTCTGGGGTACTTCCTGCAGAACCTCCTGTGAGGAGCATCCTGTCAAAAGCAGTAACATCAGAATTCCGGCACATAACTTTTTCTTATTCCGCATTCTATCCCCCTACACACTTTTTGTTTCCATATAATTACTAATTGCGTCCGAACTCCGTCAGCACCAGTCCCTTATTACGGTCCAGAGTCATGCCGATGCTCCAGGAATTCACAAACAGCAATAAAGGATTACCCTTCATGTCCTTGACCTTCTTCATATCGGAAGTACCGGACAGCTTGGCCAGGTCGATCTCATCCTTATTCTCGATCCAGCGGATATGCTCATAAGGCAGGTTCTCCAGACGGATCTCCACGTTATATTCGTTCTCCAGACGGTATTTCAGTACATCGAACTGCAGCACACCTACCACACCGACGATGATCTCTTCCAGACCGGTATTGAACTCCTGAAAGATCTGGATGGCACCTTCCTGAGCGATCTGCTCTACGCCCTTGACGAACTGTTTTCTCTTCATGGTATCCACCTGGCGCACTCTGGCAAAATGCTCCGGTGCGAAGGTCGGAATACCTTCATACTGGAACTTCTCCCTGGGCATGCACAGTGTATCTCCGATGGAGAAAATGCCGGGATCGAAGACACCGATAATATCACCCGCATAAGCCTCGTTTAAGATCTTACGTTCATCCGCCATGATCTGCTGGGGCTGGGATAATCTCATAACCTTATTGCCCTGCACATGACGCACTTCCATGTTGGCATCGAATTTACCGGAGCAGATACGCATGAATGCGATACGGTCTCTGTGAGCCTTGTTCATGTTAGCCTGGATTTTGAAAACAAAGGCACTGAACTCATGCTCCGTCGGGTTGATCATGCCGATGTCTGCTTTTCTTGGCAGCGGCGTGGTAGTCATATTCAGGAAATGCTTTAAGAAGATCTCCACACCGAAGTTGGTCAAAGCAGATCCGAAGCATACCGGGGTCAGGTTACCCTTCTGCACTTCCTCCAGATCAAACTCTGCGCTGGCACCGTCCAACAGTTCCACCTCGCCAAGCAGCTTGTCCGCTGCATCCTCTCCGATCAGTTCCTTCAGATGTTCTTCGTCCTGAATGGGGATCTCGGTGGAAGTTCCTTCCTTCGTTCCCTTCTCCGTATCGGAATATGCGATCACACACTTTTTCTCACGGTCGTAGACACCCTGGAATTCCTTACCGGAACCGATGGGCCAGTTGATGGGGCAGGTGGCAATGCCAAGCTCCTTCTCGATATCATCCAACAGTTCAAAGGTATCTCTTGCCTCACGGTCCATCTTGTTGATGAAGGTGAAAATAGGGATCTTGCGCATCACGCAGACCTTGAACAGCTTTCTCGTCTGGGCCTCGACACCCTTGGAAGCATCGATGACCATAACTGCGGAGTCCGCTGCCATCAGGGTACGGTAGGTATCCTCAGAGAAATCCTGATGTCCCGGGGTATCCAGAATATTGATGCAGTAACCGTCATATTCAAACTGCAATACGGAAGAGGTAACGGAAATACCTCTGTCTTTCTCAATCTGCATCCAGTCGGATACCGCATGTCTGGCCGTTGCCTTACCCTTTACGCTTCCTGCCAGGTTGATGGCTCCTCCGTAGAGCAGGAACTTCTCGGTCAGGGTCGTCTTGCCGGCATCCGGGTGGGAAATAATGGCAAACGTCCGGCGGCGGTTGATCTCTTCTGTATAATTATTACTCACTACTATAGTCCTCCAAATATATCTCTTATATCTCTAAAAATCTATTTTCACAGTTCTTCGGGATCTGCTATCTATGATGGATCTGCCTTTAAAACAGAGCTTCCTTCAAACTCCGGTTGGATTCCGAAATAATCCAATACCGTAGCTCCGATATCGGAAAAAGTCGGTCTGGTTCCGCGATTTCCCGGCGTCACAGGCGCACCGTACATAAGAAACGGAGTATATTCTCTGGTATGATCCGTGGTAGCCGTATATGCGGGATCACAGCCATGATCTGCCGTGATCATCAGAATATCTTCCGGCTTCATGTGTGCCTGGATTTCCGGCAGCTTTTCATCAAAATAAGCCAGTGCCTTCGCATAGCCGTCCACATCTCTTCTATGGCCGTAGAGCATGTCATAATCCACCAGATTGATAAAGCAGAGTCCTTCGAAATCCTTGTCCAGATATTCCAGTGTCCGCTCAATGCCTTCCGCATTGCCGGAAGTGTATACATGCTCGGTAATGCCCCTGCCTACGAAAATATCCTGGATCTTACCCACAGCAATGACATCCTTACCGGCGGCCTTCAGCTGATCCAGCATGGTCACTGCGGGAGGCAGCAGGGAAAAATCGTGTCTTCTGGGAGTGCGGGTATAATGTCCGCTCTCACCGATAAAAGGTCTCGCAATGACACGGCCCACGCCGTGCTCTCCCTGTAAGATCTGTCTGGCGATACGACAATAATCATATAACTGCTCCACAGGAACCACATCCTCATGGGCAGCGATCTGAAACACACTATCTGCGGAAGTATATACGATCAGTTTGCCGGTGCGCACATGCTCGTCCCCGTAATCCGCAATGACCTGTGTGCCGGAGTACGGCTTATTGCACAGAACATCTCTGCCGGTACGGATCCGGAACTCTTCCAGCACATCCTCGGGGAAACCGTCCGGATAAGTGGGCAGCGGCTTGGGAGAATAGATACCTGCGATCTCCCAGTGTCCGATGGTCGTATCCTTTCCACGGGAACGCTCCGTCATGCGGGTATAAGCTGCCGTGGGATGGTCTGTTTTCTCTCCCACTTCCACGCCGTCAATATTAAACAAACCCATGTTTTTCATATTTTCCATATGAAAATAAGGGCTCTTTGACACGCTCCCCAGTGTATTTACATTGATGTCACCGTAAGCTGCGGCATCCGGCATTTCGCCAATACCGAAGCTGTCCAATACAATTAAAAAGACTCTCTTCATTGTTTCTTCCTTTTGTCAAGTTTTCCAGGTTAAATTATGATACCATCCAGATTGTTCCGTGCTTCGCACTCTCACAATCTGGACCGCATTCGTAATCCGCTCATTTTTCCGCGAAAAATGGCTCCTTACTCATGTGGTACGGCTCTCGAATCTCCGGATGCTCCCGCAAGCGAGCTTGCATCGCACCGTCGTCTCTCGACCCTTGGTATCATAACATAATTTTTCCCCTATGTACACAAAAATATCACTGTGCAATGGTGCTGATGACGATATTTTCCGCCGCAATATCCGTCTTTCTTTTTACGATATCTTCGATCTGTGCCCGCTGCACATCCGTTAGTTCTGCGGCATTGACCACCACATCCACGGCATCCCCGTTGATGCTGACCACAGCTTCACTGAAACCTTTCGCCTGCAAAAGCACCTCGGCCGCCGCTTCCTTTTCCGCGATATCAGTCATGCGCACCATACTGTCCACCGCTTCCTGTTTCTGGGCATCGCTGAGCTCAGTACTGTTGATAATCTCCAATAAGGTCTCTTTATTCCGGGCTCTGGTCTGCTCCTTGGAAAGTCTTGCAGCAGACAGTACCTCCACACCGTTCGTTCCGGTCAACACTGCTTCCCCGGGAATCTCCCCTTCGTCCGGCGTAGCCTCTGCCACCTGCATATCTTCATCCAGATAATCTTCCATGACGATCTCCACATCCGAATCCAGGCTTTCCATATCTGTGACAATGTCTGTGGAATCCACTGCACTGAGATCTTCTGTATTATCCGACGCCAGATACTCCTTTTCCAGGTTGGTCCCCGCAAACTGCAGATAACCTGCAATGGCTATCATGATGGCAAGTGCGGTAATCATAAGCTGATTCTTCTTAATTAAGTTTTTCACTGCGTTCCCCTTTTCCAAAGGCCTGTATCTGCCTTCTTGATTTTATACTCTATTGTATGTACCCGTCTGTGCGGATATGTTTCCTGTGACTCATTTTTCCAACACCTTGACTTTGTGGGCTTCCACACCGAAAAGTGCCTGTGCGATCTGCGTGATTTCACTGGTCATATTGCCTTTTCCGGCTCCTTCCGCCACCACCAGCACCCCCTCCACTTTGGGTGTGATCGTCTTCGCTACAAACGGTGTGCCCTGACTGCCGTCCTGATAGACGGTCTGGTATCCGGTATTGGAAGAACTCACGGTGCGGGTTCCTCCGGCGGAGTCCTGTTCTTCTGTCTGGGAACGATCCGCAGTCATGTCTTTTTCCACAATTCTTTCCTCCGAGGATTCCAATGTGATCATGACTTCCACCTCTCCCAGTCCCCGGACGGATTCCAGCATTTTCTTCAGTTTTCCCTCCAGATAGGCGGTATATTCCTCCGCGCTTCCCGCTGCCACCGCCCGGGTTTCGGTATCTACCGCCGTCTCCTGTTCCCCGGTTGTCTGCGAAGGAGAAGTGAAAATTCCGGCATTGTACTGTTCTGCAGTCTCTGTGCCGACGGAAGCTGCCTGTGGCTCCTCCTTTTTCACCGGCAGGGCGATGATAAACAATAGGACACCCAACAATACCAGAATCAACAGGTTGTCCCGACGGAACCATTTCGGAGGGCCTGAACCGCCTGCACCGTTACCTGTACCAATGCTGCCTGTGATCTTTTCCCAGAATTCACCCATTGCTTCTCACCTCTTTTTCTTCCCTGGCTCCGGTTTTTCTACCGTCATTTTCCTTAACTCTCCGGCAGACTTCTCCATCATTCCAGCCGGATTGGTGCAATGTCCACATGGATCCCCTCCGTTTCTGCATTTTCCCTATCTGTTTCCTTCTGATCCGATACTTCCCCACTGTTTTCTCCTGTAACAGCTCCCTGTGCAGAATCTTGCTCCCACACATTTGCCGGGTCATATCCTTCCCCGGCTTCCTGCGCCACAGCAGCTGCCGTATTCCCGATCTCTTCCTGCGACTGTTCTGCCTGTTCGGAGGCCCGGGTCAGCACGGTCTGCAATTCTTGCATAAATCCTGTCACCTGTTCTTCTGCATTCCAGCCGTCTCCGCCGCCGAACATGGTCAGAACAGGCTGTAACAACTGCAGCAACAGCATAACGGATAATAACAGTTTCAAATATTTATCGTAGGACTCCTTCGGTCTGAAATGCACTACGGTCTGTGCACAGATCAGGAAGATCCCGGCCTGTCCGATCACCCGGTATAACCATTGCATCCTCTTACCTCCCCCTGCTTCCGATAGCTAATAGTGCCAATGTGATCAGAAACAACAGCATGGCTGTGCCCGCAGTACGAAACAGAAGCATCCCTGCATTTCCCATATGATCCGTACAGTTGGTCACTCTTTTATCGCTGACGATCCCCATAAAAGCTGCCGCACACTTGATCAAAAACGCAGTAAACAAAATCTCCAGAAGCGGAGCCGCACACGCCGCCAGAAGCAGTAACAGCAAAAGTACGCCGATGCTGTTGCGGATGACAACGGCTGAACCCACCGCCAGCTCCAGAAGCCCGTCTGCCGCATTTCCGATCCCCGGCAGTGCCGAAAGTGCCTTTTCCACGGCGGAGGTCTTCACGGAATCCAATACCGGTGTGATCAATGACTGGAACACGCTGATCCCCGTGACCACTCCCAGAGAAGCCTTGAGAATCCAGCCCACCGCCTTTTCCAGAAGTTCCGTCAAAAGTGTCAGCTTTTCCTCCACCCAGATCCCGTTGATCATGGTCAACAGGCCATAGCAGTAAATCAGTGGTAGTACCACACCCAACAGTATTTTTTCCGTACCATAGATCAGAAGCAGCATCAGCTGAAACCCGGCTCCCACTGTAGCCGGCCCCGAGGCCACTCCCACCGCAAGAAGATACGTAGGTACCATCAGCCTTACAAACAACACGATATTTTCCACCGTCTCTCTTGCGGTTCCCAGAATCCCGGAAAAACATTGCAGCAGGATCACTCCCATGAGCAGATAGATAAAGTAAAAGCTTAAATCCGCAATCTGATGTTTGTCGAAAACCTCCACGAAATGAATCAGCAGTGCAGAAAGGATTCCCAGTACGATCAGCCAGATCAGAATATTTTTCCTGCCCGCAGCAGATGCTCCCATTCCCTGTATCACTTCCTGCAACAGGGTTCCCGCTGCCCCCAGCACATCTCCCTGCAGCAGCTGTCCCATCAATTCCGCCACGGAGATCCGGGAGGCCGGAAACAGCTTCTGCATCCCTTTTTCCAGTTCTTCCATGCCATATTCCTGCCACATTGCATCCATTGCTCCCTCACTCTTATAAAATACCATAGATCTGTCGGATCACCGTAAGCAGAATCGGCAGTCCCGCAAACAGTACCGAAAGTTTTCCCAGAATCTCGATCTGATCCGATACCGCTGCGAATCCGGCATCCTTGCAGATTCCGGCGCTGAATTCACACAGGTAGGTGATCCCCACCACTTTCATCAAAATACCGAGATACCCTTTTGCATCCCCGAGGTACTGCTGTAATCCCGCAAACTCCTCCAGCAACTGTCCCGTCAGCCCCAGCACATAGGAAAATACCAGCACACTCAGGGCAAATCCGATCAGCAGCGTATATTCCGGCCGCTGTTGCCTAAATTGTATGGCAAAAAGAACTCCGGCGATTCCAAGCAATGCAATCTTAATGATCTCGGACATATTTCCTCCTATTAAAACGAAAACAGAGTCTGTACGGTATCAAACAGATCATAGATATACGGAACGATCCAGCTAAGAACCAGGATCAGTCCCGCAAGGCTGACGAGAAAAGCATGTTCCTCCCTGCCGCTGTGTTTTAAGACCTGGCTGAGTATCGTTACAAGGATTCCTACCGCAGCTATTTTAAAGATCAGTCCTATTCCCATCTTTCCCCGTCCTTTTCTCTTCTCTCTGTGGTCTCCGGAACCGGCATCAGACTAACAATAACAGTATCAGCAGACCGCTCATGGCTCCCAGTCCTACGGAGAGCCTGCATTTCTGTGTAATTTCCCGCTGCTGCATATCCGCCGTATGTTCCAGTCCCTGTCTGGACAATTCAATACTTTTTATCTGCATCGTTTCATCCGCATAGCCCTCTTTTTCCGCAAAACGCAAAAACTCTTCAATGTCTTCTTTTTTCAGAGGAAGCATCCTCAGTTGTCTGCGAAAGCTTTTCTCCGCCAGTTCCAGAAAACCAGCATCCTCCGTCTCCGCATATTCACGGTATACTTCGGTGCAGATCTCTCCCAGCCTGTCTTTCCGTTGTCTGCCGGTCTGTCGGCAGCATTCCGGAAGTGTTGACCCGTTGTACCGGATCTCACTGATCCACTGTTCCAGAATGCGGATGAGTTCCCGGATCGTATATAATCTTCCTAAGAATTGCTGCCGATACCACAGTCCCATTCCAAAGCATCCCAACAGAATCAGAAATCCTCCGAGCATCTGCATTCCATCCGTCCCCTTCCTTTTAAGATCACTATGCGGTCAAATATCTGTCGCAGGCAGGATTCACCCAGGCGCTTTGCTGCGTCCGTCTCGTCCGTTCCATGCAGAGTGGCCAGCAGACCGCAGCCGCAGGCCGCTGCTTTTTGTAAGGCCCGCCTGTCCGTTTCCTCCCCCAGTTCATCCACTGCAATGACTTGAGGTGACATGGAACGCAAAAGTAATAACATCCCCTGAGCCTTGGGACAGCCATCAAGCACATCCGTCCGCATCCCCAGATCATTCTGAGGTCTTCCCAGATAGCTTCCCGCCAGCTCCGAGCGCTCGTCCACCACTCCCACCCGAAGTCCCGCACCATACGTATTGCCATCGGAAATCTGGCGGATCAGATCCCTGAGCAGAGTGGTTTTGCCGAATCCCGGAGGCGATACAATCAGGGTATTCTGAAATTTTCCTTTCTTATATAATTTTGGCAGGATACCGTCAGCTGCTCCCCGGATCTCATGGGCGACCCGGATATTGATAAACGAAATATTTTTCAGAGTGCGGATCACTGTTTCATTTTCCAACACAGCCTGTCCGCACAATCCGATCCGGTGTCCGCCTTCCACAGTCAAAAAGCCCTGTCTGATCTCATCGGCATAAGCATACACCGAATCCTGACACAGCCAGGCGATCAACTCCCGTATCTCCGCTTCCGTCACCAGATGCGCTCCGTAAGGATGCTCCTGCCATTCCCCGCCGTTATTTAAGAAATAATCTCCTCTCGATGTTTCCACGATCACCGGCCTGTCCACACGTAGGCGGATCTCGCAGATTTTTTCCCCATTATCCGCTGTCTTCTGCCAGAATGCTCTTCTCTTTTGCGGAAAAATACGAAGCAGGCTGTCCATGTTTCTCCTCCCGTAACTATTCAGAACCTCATGCGCAAAATCGTTCCTTCGGAACTTCTCCTTTGCGAATGCAGGCATTCATCAAGACTTAGCTGATATTTAATGCTCTGAATAGTTACAATATATGTCTCCGTGGACAGGATATTCCTTCCAATCTTCTCTTTTTTTCTATAGTGTGGTATAATAAGCGATAACTGTTTTTATGACTTTTGTTTTGGAGGTTTTTATGAACATAATCATTGTGGGCTGCGGCAAGGTTGGCTACACCCTGGTAGAGCAATTAGGCGGTGAGAATCACAATATCACCGTGATCGATACCAATGAGGAAAAGGTGAATTCCATCACGGATGATCTGGATGCCATGGGCATCGTGGGCAATGGTGTCAGCTTCCAGACACTGTCTGAGGCCGGCATTGACCATGCGGATCTGCTGATCGCCGTGACCGGATCCGATGAGCAGAATCTTCTGTGCTGTGTCATTGCGAAAAAGGCGGGACATTGTAAGACCATCGCCCGTGTCCGCAATCCTATCTACAATAATGAGATTGCTTTTCTGCGGGAGGAACTGGGGCTTGCCATGATCATCAACCCGGAGCTGTCCAGTGCCGCCGAGATTGCCCGGATCTTCCAGTTTCCTTCTGCAGTTAAGATCGATACTTTTTCCAAGGGAAGGATCGAGCTTCTGCATTTCCGCGTGACCCATGACTGTCTCTTAAATAATTATGAACTGATCCACATCCGTACCACCTTAAAATGCGATGTACTGGTATGTATGGTCACCAGAGATAATCAGGTGCTGATCCCCCGGGGTGATTTTGTCTTCCGGGAAGGCGATGTGGTAGCTATTGTGTCCACTCCTCCCAAGGCTAATGATTTCTTCAAAAAGATCGGTATCGGCGCCGGCAGGGCACGTACTGCCATGATCGTCGGTGGCGGAACCATTGCTTATTATCTGGCAAGAAGACTTTTAGAAGTCGGCATCCATACCAAGATCATCGATCAGGATCCCGCCCGCTGCGAGCATCTGAGCGAGCTGCTGCCCAAGGCTTCCATCATCTGCGGTGACGGTACGGATGAACGTCTTCTGATACAGGAGGGGCTGGAGAACGTGGATGCTTTTGCTGCACTGACCGGACTGGATGAGGAAAATATCCTCCTGTCACTGTATGCGAAACGGACTTCCCGCGCAAAGGTAGTCACCAAGATCAACCGTATCAACTTCAGTGGTGTCTTAAGTGATATCAAGCTGGATACGATCTCCTATCCGCGCCTGGTAACTGCAGATATGATCATTAAATATGCACGATCCATGAATGAATCTCTCAACAGTAATGTGGAGAATCTGTATAAGCTGGAAGACGGTCATGCAGAGGCACTGGAATTCTACATCAAAGAGGATTCTGCCGTTACCAATATACCTCTGAACCGTCTGCACATCCGGAAAAATATCCTGGTCTGTTCCATCGTCCGCGGAGGGCAGGCTATTATTCCCAGTGGTCAGGACGAGCTTCATGTAGGCGATTATGTGGTCGTAGTACTGACACATGCACGGCTGAATGATATTAAAGATATTATTGAAGGGTAATTTTGTAGAAGGACACTATCATGAATTTTGCGATATTGAGTTTTATTATCGGATTTATTTTACAATTTGAAGCATTATTTTTACTGCTTCCCTGGATCGTTGGTATGATCTACGGAGAATATCATGTGGCACTGATCTATCTGGTGACCGCAGCTGTTTGTTTCATTTTAGGAAAATTGTTAAGCTTCAAACACACAGGACGTTTTAAGGAATTGTATGTCAGGGAAGGCTTCACCGCCGTTGCACTGGGCTGGTTTGTCATGTCTGTTTTCGGTGCCATTCCCTTCGTTCTCACCCGTGAGATTCCTTTTTATATTGACGCTCTCTTTGAGACCATCTCCGGCTTCACCACTACCGGTTCCAGTATTCTGTCAGATGTGGAAGCACTCAGCTATGCCAGCCTGTTCTGGCGCAGCTTCACTCACTGGATCGGCGGTATGGGCGTATTTGTATTTATTATGGCGATCCTGCCGATGATGGGTGGCTCCACTATGAACCTGATGCGTGCGGAGAGCCCGGGGCCTTCCGTCAGCAAGCTGGTACCGAGAGTCCGGGATACGGCGAAGATCCTCTATGGAATTTATCTTGCCATTACTATCTTAGGTGTGATCGCCCTGTGTCTGTGCGGCATGCCGTTATTTGATTCCCTGTGCACCACCTTCGGCAGCGTCGGCACCGGCGGCTTCGGTATCAAGAACAGCAGTATCGGCGGTTATTCCCCGTTGATCCAGAATGCGGTGACGGTACTGATGATCTTAAGCGGTGTCAATTACACCATATATTTCTGCCTGCTCAGTAAGCAGTTTAAGGAAGCCTTTTCCATCGAAGAGGTTCGCTGGTATTTTGTGATCATTTTCGCCAGTGCTCTGACGATCGCCTGGAATATCCGCCCGCTCTATGCAACTTTGGGAGAGACACTGCGGCACTCCTTTTTCCAGGTAGGAACGATCATCACCACCACCGGATTTGCCACCACGGATTTCAATATGTGGCCGCAATTGTCGAAGACGATCCTTCTGCTTCTGATGATGATCGGAGCCTGTGCTGGCAGTACCGGTGGCGGTATAAAGGTATCCCGTGTGCTGATCCTCTTCAAGGCGATCCGCAAGGAGCTGTCCATGATGATCCATCCCCGGATGGTGAAAAAGATCAAGATGGACGGGCACAACCTCTCTCACGAGACGTTGCGCTCCACCAATGTCTATATGACGGCTTATTTTATCGTGCTCTTCGTCTCTCTGCTGATCGTCAGCCTGGACGAATACGATCTGACCACGAACTTTACTGCAGTACTGGCAACCCTGAACAATATCGGACCCGGACTGGAGCTGGTCGGCCCCACCCAGAACTTTGCATTATTCAGTCCTCTGTCCAAATGTGTGCTGATGTTCGACATGCTGGCCGGACGACTGGAACTCTTCCCCATGCTGGTGATCATGCTGCCGTCCTGCTGGAAGAAATATTAAATTCCTTAATCGCAAAAATGAGTCTGTGATGACATTTTTAATCGTCACACAGACTCATTTTTTCATACATACCTCTAATCAAATGTTGACCGAAATGAGAACGCTACATATCATTACAATCATTATATATGAATCTTCAGACACTTCTTGCCGGTCAGTTCCTTCGTCCGTTCATCCGGCTGTCCAAAGCCAACATAAATATCTGCTCCCCTACCGGTATGTACAAATTTACCTTCTTCATCTACAACGGTAAATGCCCTCATCGGAATTTCCAGTGTCACCATCTTTTCTTCTCCCGGTGCAAGTTGTACGCGCTTAAACACGACAAGTTTAGGATTGGGCACTTCGTTGATATCCTCAACCTGTACATAGACCTGCAATACATCCTCTGTAAAAACATCTCCGTGATTTGCAACGGTTACTTCAACACCTACACTCTGTTCTTCCGTTTGTGCATATACCACATCTTCCGTCAATTCCGCCCTCATAACTAGTGTATCAGCATAATTCAGCCCATAACCGAATGGATAAAGCGGAGCTTTTTCCACAAAGCGATATGTCCTGTTCTTCATGGAATAGTCATCAAAATCCGGCATCCCCTGTAAATTGCGGTAAATGGTAACCGGCAATTTACCCGAAGGTGATATTTCTCCAAAGAGTATATCTGCAACTGCCTTTCCACCTCTTGCTCCCGGATACCATGTCTGAAGAACTGCATTCGCCCTGTCATCTGCCAGGTTCAAATCCATAGCACTTCCTGCCATCATACATACAATAAACGGAACTCCCATTTCTGCCACGGTTTCCAAAAGCCTCTGCTGTGAAGGTGGAAGCATCAGCCCCTGCTTGTCTCCGGATGCATATGCATTTCCTGTATCGCCCTCTTCTCCTTCAAGACTTTCGTCCAGTCCCAGACACAGAATAACAAGATCCGAATGTTCTGCAACTGTCATTGCCTCAGAGATACGGTCATCCTCTCTTGCCAGTTTTTCTACCTGATCTAAAAACAAATGGCAGCCTTCTGAATAAAGTACCCTGACATCATCGCCTACATAGTCCTGAATACCTTCCAGTACAGTAACATACCTTGAAGCCGTCCCATGATAATTGCCGATCAGGGCTTCTCTGGAATTGGCATTGGGACCAATGACTCCGATTGTTTTAAGTTTCTTTTTATTTAAGGGTAAAATACCATCATTTTTTAACAATACGACACTCTTGCATGCTGCCTCTATGGAAAGCTCAATATGTTCCCTACATTCAACAACTTCATACGGAATATGATCATATTCTGTCTCATCAAACATTCCCAGCAAGAATCTGGTCGTAAATAAACGAATGGCTGATTTCTGCAGTAGTTCTTTGGAAATAAGCCCCTCTTCATAGGCATTCAGGATTTTCTGATAAGTACATCCGCAATTAACATCGCAGCCCATCTCCAGAGCCAGTCTGACGCTTTCCTCCGGTCTGTCTGTCACCTTATGGTGTTCATGAAAATCACGGATAGCCCAGCAGTCTGAAACATAATGTCCCTGAAATCCCCACTGTTTTCTCAAAACCTCCACCATCAGATAACTATGAGCACAGCATGGTTCACCATTGGTTCTGTTGTATGCGCCCATAACCGCTTCGACTTTTCCTTCCCTGACACAGGCCTCAAACTGCGGAAGATACGTTTCCCAAAGTTCTTTCATGCTAACCTTTGCATCAAAATAGTGACGTTTTTCCTCAGGGCCGGAATGTACTGCAAAATGCTTGGCACACGCTGCCGTGCGCAGGTATTCTCCCTCTCCCTGCAGACCTTTGATAAATGCAACACCCAGTATTGCAATCAGTGTCGGGTCTTCTCCATAAGTCTCATGTCCACGCCCCCAGCGGGGATCCCGGAAGAGATTGACATTGGGCGACCAAAGTGTAATTCCTTTATAAATATCACGGTCTTCATGTTTTTCATTTTCATTATATTTGGCTCTCGCCTCCGTAGAAACGGCAACTCCTACCCGCTCCAGCAGTTCTTCATCAAAAGTTGCTCCAAGCCCGATTGCCTGTGGAAAAACAGTTGCTGTACCCGCTCTTGCAACACCATGCAGGCCTTCATTCCACCAGTTATACTCCGGAATATCCAGATGTGGAATTTCATCTGCGTCAAAGCGCAGCTGTGAAGCCAGTTCCTCTACGCTCATCTGCTCCACCAATTCAGTAGCTCGTCTGACTGCGTCTTGTCTGTTCATAAATTCCTCCATAAAATTTTTTCTCTGATTATTAGCTATATAGGCTTAATAATCTTGCCTCTGCCACACAGGTATCATAATCTGCCGAGTAAGGAACTTTCTGCTTGGATCTGAATCATTAGAAAAGCTGCGCTGTCATTTTCTTTTTGTCTTCTCTGATACTCTGTTGGCAGAATACCGTATTTCTCCCGGAACAGTCTGGAAAAAGCCTGACTGTTGGGGAAACCGTTCTTTAATGCAATTTCGCCTATGGTCAGATCCGTTTCCTCCAGTTCCCGCAATGCATGTTCAAACCGGATGCTCCGCAGATAATCTTTATAGTTGATTCTGCCATACTGACGGAACATTTTCGACAAGTAAGTAGGGCAATATCCAAATGTTGCTGCCAGGGTTTCCAGTGAAATTTCTTCTGCATAATGTTCCCGAAGGTATCCAGTAATTCTTTCAAGATGTCCTGACTGAGTATTCCCCGGATAATAATCCTTCTTTTCCTCAGGTATCCGATAAGCGGTTACCAGAAGATATTTCAGCTGATAAAAGATACTCTGCATCAACAGTTCATAGCCGTACTCTTTTCTGATCTGCTGTCTGTACATTTTCTCAAGTAATGCAAAAAGTTTTCCATCCTCTTCCTTTTTTTCACCGGAAAACCGCATTATCTGTTTTTCCATTGGGATCTGTAAAACAATTGCCTCATTTCGTCCCGATGTATGAATGGAATGCACTTCATTGCTGTTCACAATTATAAACTTTCCTGCCGGAAGGACATATTTTTTATCGCCGAGATAAAAATCTACCTTTCCCTCCCGCAAGGCAAATATTTCAACACTGCTATGTTGATGCGCCTCACATATATATTTTCCGTCTGCACCTTCGAAGCGGAATAGCTTAAAGGGCAGTCCCCGATCCGGCACCACTGCTTCCTGCCGGTATATCTTCTCTTCTTTCATAGTCATCCCTAATATTCCACACCGGAAGATTTTCTGTTCCATGATAAAATCTCACCGGCAGTTTCCCGGAGGGGAAAAATTCTCCAAACAGCATTTCGGCAATTACCTTACCACCTCTGGCTCCCGGATACCAACAATCCACGATGGCTTTCACATTCGGGTTGTGTTCCGCCCATGGCAGATCTATGGCGCTTCCTGGCATATTCATTCCCGGCATCGCCCTGTTCTCCCTCTATGGTTGCATCCAGTCCAAGGCACATTACTGCCACATCGGCATGTTCCACGGACAGCTTTACATGCTCCGTGGTACGCACTCCCACTTCTCAGCTCCGCTGCGGTCCGTGCTAATCATGTGCCACTCTCTTTATTTGTAAATTCTGTAATTTCCCGAAAGTGCCAGCATGGCAAACAGGTACAGGAAATTATCATAATATCGTCTGTCCCCGGTGCGGAGCGGAGTATTCCAGAAGCGGTCTACGCATTCCTTTATATGAGGACCGTCTGCTGCCAGTGATGCCTGTGCATTGACTGCTACAATGGCAACCGGATGCAGTGCCTTCTCTTCCAGTCTTGTTCCATCAATCAGGAACACACCGTCCCAGTGTTCTCTCTGCTCTTCACAGTAAAATCTCTGCAGCCGGTTTGCGATCTCCGTCTGCCACGGATCTTTGTCATACCAGAGATGATCCATAGCAATGTTGGCTATGGTGCGGTATGCATCACTGTAGTACCAGTCATGCTTTCCGAAGATCTCCTGATGTCCTGCATGGGGTGTCCCATCATAGTCTGCGTATTCTGCGCTGAGACCGGTTTGTGGATGACATGCCTTATGCAGATATTCTCTGCTGGCTGCCGCTGCCTGTTTCCAGAATTCCCGGTCTCCTTCCTCCGCATTTTCTGCGAACAGTTCATAAAAATGTGGCAGATGATACGAGGGATCAGAAAAATCCATGTTTGTGACAAATTTGATCAGATGATTGGAAGGCTCCCACATAGGTTCTCCCGGATGTCCAGGCTCCCCTTTGTGAATACATTCCCGCAGGATTGCCTTTGCCTCTTTGCTGTAAGCAAATATTCCTTCCCCGTCACCCCAACGGGCAGATGCAAAAAACAATGCCATGGCGAAATATTCTTCTCCGTCCGGCGCCGGTCCCTCCGCATTGTGCGTTCCATCCGTGCTGCAGGACCAGGCAAAATAGTTGCGGCAGGGTCCTTCCGGAATATACATATAAGTCCGCACCCACTTCCAGAGACGGTCAAATTCCGCTTTCTTATCCAGCTGTACGCAGACCATCATGCCATAGGACATTCCCTCCGTGCGTACATCATGATTGCCGGTATCCTCCAGATACGCCATATCATCTCCTGCCTCATGATAAAAACGTTCTGCCTCCGTTCCGTAAAATATGGTTTCAAAGGTCTGTTCCAGTCTTTCTGTAATAGCGGTCTCTTCATATCCGCACTCTTTAAATACATTTCGATAAATACCAGTCTGATATGCTCCTGCCATTTGCTCGTTCTCCGATTTTTATTCTTTGACGCCACCCAAAGTAAGTCCTGCTACAAAGTACTTCTGTAAGAAAGGATAAATACAGATAATGGGCAGCATGGTAATGATCGTTGCCGCTGCACGCACGGAAGTCGGTGTTACGGTTCCTGCGGCATTCTTCATTGCCTCCGCTGAAGTTCCCTGATTGGTTACGGAGGATAACAGCTTCATCAATTCATACTGCAATGTGGTCAGATTACTGCTCATGCGATTGTAAAGCATGGCATCAAACCAAGAGTTCCACTGGCCTACCGCCACAAACAGGGCTACTGTGGCATAAACCGGCTTACACAGCGGAGAATAGATCTTAAGAAAAATAGTGCTGTAACCGGCACCGTCCAGCTGTGCGGATTCTTCCAGGCTGTCAGGAATTCCGTTCATATAAGTACGGATCACCAGCATATTAAACGCACTTACCATTCCGGGGATCACATATACCCAGAAGCTGTTGGTAAGCCCCAGCCCCTTATATAAGAGGAATGTTGGGATCAGTCCACCGTTTACATACATGGTGATGACCCAGAACAGGGAAACCTCTCTCTGGAACAGGAATCTTTTGCGGCTGACAATAAAAGCAAGGATCGCATTGGCTGCCAAAGACAGCAGGGTTCCGATCAGGGTTCTGGCTACTGTGATATAAGCGCCTGTGATCAGATTATCCTTATGTAAAACCGTCGTATAGTTTTTCCAGGTGAATTTTCTCGGCCACAGGTAGATTCCTCCCCGCAGGGCATCCGTACCGTCATTCAAAGAGATTGCCAAGGTATTCAGCACCGGATATAATGTTATGATCACAAACAGGATCATGATGACACTGTTTATGAACGGAAAAATGTCGAATTTTTTGGGCTTGATCTTATACTGTGTATCTATCATTGTAATTACCATCTCTTTCTGTTTTAGAATAACTGCTCTTCACCATTATGTTTTGCAATCTGATTGGCCAGAACGATCAGGATGATACTTACCAGGCTCTTGAAGATACCTGCGGCTGTACCTATTGCATAATCTCCCTGGCTGATACCCCATTTCAATACATAAATATCAATCGTCTGGGAGAACTTCTGTACCAATCCGTTTCCTAACAGATACTGAATTTCAAATCCTGCATTTAATACATTCCCCACATTCATCAGCAGTAAAATTACGATGGTCGGTTTGATTCCCGGAAGGGTAACGTATTTGATTTTATTCCATCTTCCTGCGCCATCAATGGCAGCAGCTTCATACAGGGAAGGATCAATGGATGTGATGGCCGCCAGATAGATAATGGCATTCCATCCTGTCTCCTTCCAGACATTTGCAAATGCTACGATCGGCCAGAAATACCCGGGATGGGCAAAGAAATTGATCGGCTGGCTGATCACATGCAGATTTACCAATACTTCATTTACAATTCCGGTACCGGACAACATATCATGCAGGATACCGGTTACGATGATCCAGGAAAGGAAATGTGGAAGATAAGATATCGTCTGCACTGTCTTTTTTCCGCCCCTACTCTTGATCTCATTCAATAGAATAGCAAATACAATTGCGGTAACGAAAGTTGCCACAAGGTTGATCACACCCATGGCCAATGTGTTACGAATGACCCGAAGGAATGTCACATCCGAGAATAACATCCGAAACTTCTGAAGTCCCACGAATTCGGAGTGCAGGATTCCCAGCTGCGGCTTATAATTCTGAAATGCCATCGCCCATCCGGCTAAGGGAAGATAGTAAAAAATCACTCCATAGATCATCATTACTCCTGCCCAGAAAAGCAGAACTTTTTGCCTTTTGATTTCTTTCCATGTGATAGGTGTTCTGGTTTGTTTTACTTTTTGTTTCGATTTTGTTCTCGTTAACGACATATCCTCGCTCCTTAAAAAACGGGCAGATGAAATTTTACCTGCATCTGCCCATTCTCAAATTTCATTTATATGTTTTTATTTGAACTTTGCTGCCAGTTCCATTCTGCTGTCCAGTTCTGCCTGTAATTCACTGATAAAATCTTCCGGCTTGCAGGCATTATATGCATCCATATAATCTGCCCATGCTTTGTCGAAATCAGCTGCCATAACTACCTGAGGAAGCTGCTCATGCTTTACTTCACCGATCTTGGTCCATGCCATACCACCGGGTGTGCTGGTATTGAAGTTATTGGAGAAGGACCACATAGGATACCATTCACCGGGGGCTTCGTTAGTGCCCAGCATTTCCACATAAGTCTCGACGCCATATGCCTGGAATGCTTCTTTCACATCGTCGTTTAATCCATCGAAGAATTCCCTCGCCTGGCCATCTGGCTTGTTTGCATTGATACCATCATCACTGGTTCCGTTGTACTGAGGGAAATAGGAATAAGAGCACATATGGGATGCCTTATACTCTGTATCGGAAGCCTGCATTCTCTGCTCCGGTGTTCTGTAGAATTCACCGTTCTCATCTACTTCATAGTCAACACCTTCCACACCCCAGAAACGAAGGTTATGGATATCCTGATCCAGCAGATCATTGATCAGCTTCAGTGCGCCGGGAACATCCTTACAGCTTACAGTAATTGCAAGTCCGCTTCCGGAATTGAATGCACCACCGGCATTATGCCACTGGTTTTTTACACTTTCATCAATTGTTATAGGCAGTGGAATATAGTCGCATCCCTGTGCATCCAGTCCTGCCTGCTTGATGGCATCGCCTGCTGTGTAAGCGAAATCCCACCACTGATCGATCATACCCAGGACACGTCCTGTAGAAAGCTTGGAAATATACTCATCATAAGACTGGGTAAAGGACTCGGGGTCTACAATGCCTTTCTTGTATTCTTCATTTAATTTTCTAAAATACTTTACTGCGGTATCGGAAGTGTTGTAATCCAGTACCGTCAGCGTCTCAGGATCTACCATACAGCTTCCGTCATTGGGATAACCATCCAGGAACTGAGGTGCGTTCTCCAGACAGAAGTATCTCCAATCATCACAGAGAATGGTATAAGGAATATTGGCTGTTCCGTCTTCCATAGTAGGATTTGCTGCATTATACGCTTCGATCAGATCAAAATACTGATCCATGGTCCGGATCTCGGGATAGTCTGCCCATTTCAGAACTCTTGCCTGAATCCAAAATGCTTCATCATTATGTGCACATACCTTCTCTTCGTTCTTGATGCAGCTGAACTGCGGGATCCAGTAAATGTGGCCGTCTTCCTGACGAAGCTTCTCCCACTCCAGATCAGTAAACAGATTCTTGATATTAGGATAATCATCCAGATAATCATCCAGTGCTACCAATGCTCCTGCCTCATACAGCTGTGTGGTTCCAGTCTGTCCCTCAATGAAGTCCGGATACTCACCACCGGCGATCATGGTACCCACAGCTTCATCTGCAGTCTGTCCGGTCAGCCAGGTCTCTTTTACTTTGGCGCCTACCTTCTCTGCGATCAGCTGCTGCACTTCATTGTCGTCATTGATCTCAGATCCCGCTACCCCAAAAAATGCGGTGAACTCTTTGATACCTGCTTCTTCTGTGGTACTGTTGGTTCCTGCGCTCGTTGTACCATCTCCGGATGTCTGGTTGCCGTCACTGCCACATCCGGTGAACAGTGCCGCTGTCATTGCTGACACAAGTAACATGCTTACAAGTCTCTTTTTGTTCATATTGTAACTACCTCCCTTTCGATAAATCTATTTTACCTTTTTGAGAGGAACTAACAATCAGAGGAACTATAGCAAAAGACAGGGGAAATTATAGGTGGTTCTGTAATTTCCCCTGTCTTTTATTCTCTTACTCTCCCTGTTGCATCTTTTTACGGAATCTTGCGGGAGTGCAGCCCTTGATCTGAATAAAACGGTTCGTAAAATAATCCAGATCATGGTAGCCCACATCTTCTGCGATCTGAACGATCTTTTTATCGGTACGCAACAAGGCATCCGCAGCCTGCTCCATCCGGTAATTGTTCAGGTAGTCTTTAAAGGATTGTCCGTACTTTTTCCGGAAAAGCTGACCCAGATAAGCACTGTTGACATAATATTTCTCACTCAGGCTTTTCAGTGTAATATTTGAAGCGTAATTTTCCCGGATCTCTTTTTCCACCATACCCAGAATTCCTCTGGATACATTCTTCCGCAGCTGTGACAGATAATCCGCATATTCGCAGGCAAATCTGGTCAGATGTGCCTTACTTCCGCGCTTTACCCCGGTCTCAAAGCTGCTCTCACTGATGACCCTTAAGATTTCCTCCTGGTTCACGTCATCATCCTGTTCACAGGCTAAGTGGATCAGCTGAAACAACAGATAATTAATATTCAGGGTCATCGTCTCCCCGCAAATACCGCGTTTACACATTTCTTCATAAAAGAAAGCCACCGCCTCCCGGATTTCCAGATGATTGTTCTGTTCGATTGCCTTCAGCAGGCCATCCAGGCTCTGCTTACACAGGATCAGTCCTTCCGGAGATACCTGGACCTCCTCCTCATAGAAATAGATATCCTTCTTTGTCCGAAACCCCTGAAAAGAACGAAGCATACAGGTATTGCCGTAAGACTTTGCTATGCTGCTGATATCCTGCACTTTTTTTCCTGCCAGCATCACCACATTTGTCTGTAAATTTGATGCAAGATATTCCCGGAATCGTTCCAGATACCGTTTTACATCCATCCCACTTTTTTCCGGAACATAATCAAACAAAATCAGTCCGATATCGTAGATTTTTTCATTGACAGAAACATCAAACACACTCAGATCTGCATCTTCTTTCAGATATTCCCTGCTGTATTCATACAGCCGCCTCTGTAATGTCCGCATTTCTCGATCTGTCGTTCCCTCATCATCATAGGATCCTTCCGTCTGGATCTCCACATAACGCACACCGGTTCCACATCGCATGTGTTCATGTATATATCTGACATTCAGGTCATCAAACTTCCCTTGGATCAATGCAATCATATGTCTTGCCAGATAAGCCTGCTCCAGCTTCCGGTTCTTTTCATGATCCAGCTCCTCTCTGTTGCGCAGAGCAAGTACCTTATTCAGTACTTTGCACAGAATCTCGCTGTCTACCGGCTTTAGCAGATAATCCGTGCAGTCATTCTGCATTGCCTGTTGTGCAAAACTAAATTCCGCATATCCGCTCAGTATAACAAAATAGGCATCTGAAATTTTCTCTTTACGGATGTGTTCCAGCAGTTCCAGTCCTGTCATCTGAGGCATTTTAATATCGGCAATAACCAAATCTACCTTTTCCTTCTTCAAAAAAGCCAGTGCTTCCATCCCATTTGCTGCTGTTCCCGCAATCCGAAAGCCTTCCTTCTCCCAATCTACTAAAAGTTTCAATCCCTGTAAAATAAACGGCTCGTCATCTACCAGCAATACTTTCAGCATCTGTTTTACCCTCCTGCAAACAGGGAATCCGTATCGTAACCGTGGTTCCCACTCCTTCTTCTCCTTCTACACGGAATTCCACTCTGTTTTCCGTTACCATTTTCAATCTGACACAGGCGTTAATAATCCCTACTCTTCCGCCGCCCTTGAGCATCTCAATGTCGGCATTGCACATGTTGTTCTGTAGCTCTGTAAGTTTGGCCTCCGCCATACCGCTTCCGGTATCTTCAATTTCTATCTCCAGCCGTTCTCCCTGACGGCCTATCCTTACAAATATCCATCCCGGACTGGATTTGCTTTCGATTCCATGCACACAGGCATTTTCCACAAAGGTTACAATCGTAAGCTTGGGTATCTTGAAGTTTTCACATTCTCTGTCTACTTCAATGTCATAATTCAGCCGTTCTCCAAAACGATACTTCTGAAGCGCCAGATAAGCTTTCACAAATTCAATCTCCTGGAAGATACTCACGGAATCATTGCCCCATTCCACATACTGTCTCTGCATCACCGCCAGTTTGGCCACCATGTCGGCTGTCTCGTTTTCTTTTTTCAAAATGCTGTGCATCCGGATGCTTTCCAGTACATTAAATAAAAAGTGGGGATTGATCTGGCTGTGTAATGCGAGAAGCTCCGCATTTTTTCTTCCCACCAGCATCTCCTGCTCATGGATTTTATTCTTATATACAGTCTCGATCAGTCCATTGGTACGTTCCACCATGCGATTATAATTGCGTATCATACTGCTGATCTCATCTTTACCTTCTTCACAGGGCATTGGAATAAGATGATCACTGTCCACTGATTTAAATACCTTGCTCAGTTCTGTAATCCTTTTTGTAAAGGAACGGTTGAATATCTGAACGAACCAGAAGGGAAAAATAACATTCACCGCAAGGAGCAGCAATATGATGGGAAGTTCGTTCCGGATGCTTGTAAGAAAACTGTTCTCTACCGGCTTTACATAAATCGTAAGTTCCGTACCATACAGACTGATGGTATGTTCATAGGCTTCTCTCATTGTTGCGTTATCCAGCCGCTGAAACTCACTGCCGTAGCTGCCGTATTGTCCATTGGAAAGAAGGATCCGATCTCCTTCACAGATCAGAACCTCATTATCATAGTTCATGTTTTTAATGGTGCGCACCATACTGCCATAATCAAACTCGATTTTTAAATACTTTTCTGTCTCTGCATCATAGAAATCCAGCCGCTGTAGATAAATGATGCGCCGTTCCCTTGTGATTTTGGAACTGCTGTCATCATAGACAAAAAAGAGCCCTTTGCTTTTCGCTTCTTCATTCAGCCGCAGATAACTCTCTGTATTCCTAAGCTTATCCAGCGTATTGACTCTTCCTCCGTTTACAATGGTGTCGTTATCCGTATACAGGGTAAATATCATACTGTTCATTCCCAGTGCATTTTCCAATAACGTCCCGCTCAGGAAATTCTGATATGCCGCCACATATTCTGCAGAATTAGTGTATCTTTTGGATAAGAAATCTTCAAAATCGCGATTGGTATAAATACTGTTGCCTATCTCCCCGGCATTTCCGATCATACTGCTCAGACTGTATTCCACCGCACTGGTAATATTAGACATCTCATGCTCCCTGCGCTCTCTGTCAAATTTTGCAGTCGTCAGGAACACAACACTGTCTGTTACAATCAGGGGAATCAACACACAGACAACATAGAAAATATAAAACTTTTTTTTGATGGTGAAATCATCCATCCAAAGCCCCAGCTTATGTAATGCCTTCCCCATAAGATCCTCTCCTCATTTATGTGAAAAAGAGCAGACGTTTCTGTAGCCTGCTCTTCTTTATTATAGGACATTTATGATCTGCCCGCAATGCATTTTTATATGGCATTCTGCACAAACCAGGCAAAATCAGCATAGTTACTGCTGTCCTGTCCATTGGCAGATGCGTACATTCCTATCGTACATCCCACAAATCCCCCTGCTTCCTCCGTGGTATAAGGAAGCAGACTGATATCCTCAGCAATCAGACTCTCCCTGCCATCCCGAAAAAGCCATATCCGTGCCTTCTGCCTGTCGCAATGCATTCGTATTTTAAAGAATTGTCTACCTTCTCCTGCCGGCTTTTCGGTAAGGATTCTCTCTTCCCCATGGATACAGGCTGTCACAACAAAATAATTCTCGTCAGCCCTTTTCCGGATCTCCATGCGCAGATGATTTTCATGATTCTGGTACAACACCATTCCCGCTGTCTCACATTCCTGCTTCGGTTCAAATTCCATCCCAGTCTCTGCATAGAATGCATAATTTTTCTGACGGATTCCGAAATAGGAACAATGATTGCAGTCAGATATTTTTTCCTTTTTTGTATAGAGCCGCAGCATCCCCGGACGGTGACTCAGCGAATAGTTTTCTTCACAGATTTCTTCTACACTTACCAGCCGTTTGTCCGGTTTTTTCTCCCAGAAACTGATATGATCGGAAGTACTGCTTACTTCCTCTGGAAAACGGTATTCCTTTGTGGGCAGTTCCAATGTATCTTCCAGATGCCCGACGCCTTCTGCAATCACCGGCCATCCATTTTCCCATGTGACTTTCGCCAGAAAAGTCTCTCTTCCCATGCTGCTGTGTCCTTCACAAGGTCTGGATGCCAGCATTACCACGTACCAGTTCCCCTTACCATCCTCCACCAGATCTCCGTGTCCTGCGTAGATCACAGGATAGTTTTTCCCCAGATTCCTGTGGGTGAAGATCGGGTTTCTGGGGCAGCCCTCGAACCACTGGAACAGCTTTTTACTTCTTGCAATGCTGATGCTGTGCTCCGGTCCGGTTCCTCCTTCTGCATGCATCAGATAATAGTAACCGTCGATCTTATAAAGGTGCGGTCCCTCCGGCCAGATAACTCCTTTTACAGCCCCTTTCCAGATTGCCATGCTTTCTCCCACAAGCTTCATCTGCCGAAGATCCAGTTCCTGCACCCAGATTTCCCAGTCCCCGTTATAGCGGACTCCTTCCGGATTCGGTCGTGTACCACAGTAATAGCATTTCCCGTCATCATCGAAGAAAAGACTGGGATCGATCCCCGGAGCATCTTCGCCGAGATAATAAGGATCCGACCATGGTCCTGCTGGATCTTTTGCCGTTACAATGAAATTGCCTCCGTAGCTTACATTGGTAGTGATCATGTAAAACAGTCCATCATGGAAGCGGATCGTTGGTGCATAAATCCCCTGTGATATCTCACTTCCCTTCACCGGAAGTTGTTCCGGTCTGTCAAGAATATTCCCGATCTGCTCCCAGTGCGCCAGATCTCTGCTGTGGAAAATTGGAACTCCCGGTGCATACACAAAACTGGAATTCACAATGTAATAGTCCTCTCCTGCCCTGCATATGGATGGATCCGGATAGAAACCGGATAAAATTGGGTTCTTTGCTGTAACCATTTTGTTTTCCTCACTCTGTTCTATATTGTGTATCCAAATCCTAAGATTGTAAATTTTTTATTCCGGTCTTCCTCTGTCACTGTAATCCGTACTTTATGGGATCTGCTTTCTGTCTCCCAAAACAGTAATACAGCATTACAATGCAGCCAATTGTTCTTATGGGGATCCGCCGTCATACAATATACATCATTTACAAATACATCGGCCTTCCCCACATCCATTTCTCCGGAATCCTTAAATATAAGAAACAGTGACTTGCAGGTAATCTCCATTTCAAATCCCGGCATCTGCGGTCTGCTTCCATCATACATCCAGTTATACGGAAATTCCGGTGTCTGTGTAAGGCTTCCGTCCATTTCCACACTCTGCAATTCTATATCTGTGGAAGTAAAACTACCCGTCCGGATTTTGGCTCCCACATAACGGTTCTTCTTATCCAGTAAAAAAATTCTTTCAAAATCAGCACCGATCACTGCCGGTCCAGAAAGCTTTTCCGACAGGATCTGTTCCTCCGTCATTCCTTCCACAAAAGTCCCAACTCTTGCAGGTTCTGCTGCATCACAACGCTCAAACAGATATTGCAGGCAGTCCGCCATAATGGTATGTCCGGTATTATTGGGATGAAACATATCATAAAAAAACTGATTTTTAGATAAAATTCTTCCCTCGCCGCACTTTAATGAAAACTGTGGAGTGACCGCATTGAGGATGCTCACCATGGGAAGATCATAAAGATCCCCCACCGGCCTTAACCGCTCCTGTAAATTCCAATCATTTGCAAATACCGAAAACAGGAGAACCACTGCTGGCTTCCATGGCAGTTTCAACACTTTCCGCACCAGGCTTTCATAACAGACACCCTTTGTCTCATCTCCCTCATCGTTTACTGCAAATTCAATAACCACAATATCCGGTCGTTCCCCTTCCCTGAGCACATCCCGGTCAAACCGGATCATTCCCAGTTCTGAAGGTGTTCCGCCGACTCCGGCTTTGATAAACCTGACATTGTTCTGTGTCGAAAAACGATTCTGAAACAGTTGAAAGGACTTATATGCATAGCATTCCGTATGGATTGGTATAGCTCCGGCTCCCTGCGTGATAGATCCACCGATATAGGCAAGCGTTACCTCTTTTCCTGCCTTAGATTTTTCAATAGCCTTACGGATACGATAAGGATTCCCCAGCTGCAACAGAGAGCGGCTGATCATGCCGCAGTATTCTTCCGAATGCATATCTATAACCAGATCCTCTTCCTCCGGAGGTGCTTCGTATCCGTCATTTAGGAAGAGTCTTACACTGACTTTTCCCATCCGCTCCGGCGCTGCAAACAGAATTTTAATCTGTCCCGGCACATGATCATCCTCTGTCCACCTGTAATCCGACAGATAGATTCTATGTTCCATGCCGTCACACTTAAGAGAAGTCGTAAGATTCGTTCCACCTCCGTACAGGTCCTTTTTCCCATACATCTGAAATACAAATTCTGCGGTTTCTTCCGGCCGGTCCGTCTCCACGCTTACGCCGATACTATGTACCAATCTGCCAAATCCCTCTACTGTCTCCAGAAGTGTCAGTTCTTCCTTATCCGTAACATTTCCCGTGATCTGTGCACTGTTGATCAGCCGTCCGTCGCTTTCATAGATAAACTGGATTCCGGTTCCGTCCTTTTGCCGTTCTCCAAAAATATCTTTGTCTTTTAATATATAGAAAAAAGGTCTTGCCTTTTCCGGATCCTTCGGTGCTGCCGGTCCTGTCATTTCTATCCCTCCCGAACTTTTATCAGTTCTATTATAGTCCGGCTCTCCTTGCACAAACACCCGGGAAAATATAGGAAATGCAGGTAATAATTTTATATCCGGCAGGCTGCAAATCGTCTCCGGAAGGAATTCCAATCTTCTCCGTCGCTTCGTTCCATGACAATTGCTTTTGCTTTTTGTCCATCCGGAATATATTTCTTTATAATATTTTGCATCCGTTCCGGTGTCTCTTCGGCATCGGTCATCACCAATATAGTCTCTACGGCTTTTCCTGCTGCCAGAAAATACTCCATAATGTTCGGTATTTTCCCCTGGTGCAGGAAACAAGACGCAGTCTCTGTGGGAAGCGCTTTTAAGAGCATCACTCTCCGTTCTTTTTCCGCTCTTTCAAAGTATGCTGGCGTATATACATAAATCGTACTCACCTTTTCTTCTTGTGTAAGGTAATCATAATGTATATGTAGCTGACCATGCACTGTGTCCACAAGTTCTGTCAGCGGGAACTCCGGATCTGGCATTTCCAGATAGTTCACAGCCCTGTCTCCCGAGTATCCCACCGGAGCATCCGGGTTGATTACATCCGTACCATTCGCCCTGAAATACACATTATGGTATCCCGGCGTGATGTTGTGGATTTCCCCTGTCCAATATCCTTGTCTTTCCTGATCTTTCCTGAGTTTTAGGAATTCTTTTCCGTCCAGGGCGGCTTCTACCGAGACTGCCTCCGGTGCCTCGAAGCATACGACTGCCCTTCCCTGTTCCGTAATGCAGATTCCGTGAGGGATGTCCGGGTATTTTCCTGCAGGCCTCCCTGCTTCATCAGTCTCAAAGCGGATCTGGCGGTATACCGGATCGAACATCAGCATCTGCTCTTCCATGGTCTGCATCCGGAGTCTCTGCCTTGTGATTCTGGCAGTTTTTTCTCCGGGGATATCATCCGCCTCCACACCCTTTTTCCGGAATAGCAGCGGCACAAAATCATACAGGCTTTTCCTCCAGACATGCCATTCGTGATATCCCTCATATACTTTGGAAATGCAATATTTTCCTGCATTTTCAAACTTTTGTTCTATCTGCTTCATTCCCGTTCTGATCTGATCCTCATAGCATCCACAGGACATAAATACGACATCCAATGTTTCCTTGCTGTCGCAGATCCGTTCCATCTCATGAATAGCAACTCCGGAAAATACACCGGCAGCAGAAAATAACTTCATATTTTTTGCCACAATATCCGTAGTCTGCGCCGATCCCAGGGAAAGTCCCGCCATCGCCCGGTAATCTCTTCCCTTTCTCACCCGGAAATTATTTTCAATATAAGGAATAATGTTGTGGATCAGTTCACTCTCAAAATTCCCAGGGTAAAATACAGGTTTTTCTCCATCTTTGAAGGCATAGCCACTGCTCATGACCACGATCATTTTCTCGCACTTTCCCTCTGCGATCAGATAGTCCATGATAAAGTTCGTCTTCCCCTGCCAGATCCATCCGGTCTCGTTCTCTCCTACGCCATGCTGCAGGTACAATACCGGATATCTTTCATCTCCTTCTTCATATCCATAAGGTATATAGACATAACATTCCTTCAAGTGGCTGCTCACCTTCGAAACGTATTTACAGATGCTGACCGTACCATGAGGAATATCCTTTGCAAAATAGAAATCCACATTCTTCTCCTGCACCTCAAAAGTATTGATCGCAGCAAAACACCCATAAGAAATTCCGGCGTACGGATTGCAGATCCGGACACCGTCCACATACCAGAAATAATAATGCATCCCCCAGTGAAAATCTTGAACTTCCGCAAAAAATCCGCCCTGCCCATCGGGCATCAGATTTATTTTCTTATTTGTAAAATATCCCCCAAGTCCGGCAACCTGTACTATTTTTGCTGCCGGTGCATACAGATAAAAAATGACTGCGCCGTCTTCTTTCACTGTAACAGATGGTCTTCCTGCTCTCTTTTTTTCTATTGGATATCTGTCCAAAGCTCCGTTTCTCTTCTCGTTCATAAAAAAATACCCCCAATCCTTTTCTTTAGTTTAAAGGAATTGGGAAGTATTTTTCTATTTGTTTTTTATACTTTTTTGTGAAAAACTTATCCTTTTACTCTTTTTTCCACCTCAAGCTGCAACATCTGATAATAAATCTCAGGATTACAGGAATCATATGCTTCCATATATTGCTCCCACGCAGTCTCAAAATCTTCTGCCATGATCACCTGGGGAAGCCATTTGTGTTTCACCGCTTCCATCTGATCCCGGATCTGTCCCGCAGGAGAATTAGACGACAGGGATGTGGTATAACTGTACATGGGATACCATGCCCCGGGAGACTCATTGTTGCCGATCATATCCACATAATTTGTCACTCCGTAAGCAGAAAAACATTCCTGAATATCTTCCGGTTGATTTTTAAAAAATTCCGTTGTCTGATATTCCAGGGAAAATGCGTTGATCCCATCGGGAAGCTTTCCTTCCACTCTGGGAAAATAAGAATAAAAACAAAAGTGTTTTCTCTTTTCCTCCGAAGTCATCCATCGCTTCGCCTGCTCCTCAGTCAGGTAGAACAATCCGTTCTCATCCACGCTATAGTCGACTCCCTCTTCGCCCCAGAATCGCAGTTTAATGATCTCCGGTTCCAGCAGATTACTGACAAACTGCAAAGCTCCGTCAATATCCTCGCAGGATACCGTAATGGATAAGCCTGTAGAGCTGTCCAGCTCTGCAGAGCGCGTTACATGCCATTGATTGGCGATTCCTTCCTCTCTGGTAATCGGAAGTGGAACATAATCGCAGCCCTGTTCTCTGAGCCCCTGCTCATCATAGGCAATTTGAATCGAATAATAGAACTGCCACCACTGATCCGGCATACCGCAGACTGCCCCTGTGGATAATTTTGCCAGATAGTCCTCATAGGTCTCTGTAAATACTTCTGCACCAAGAATACCTTTATGATATTCCTCATTCAGCTTTTTAAAGTACCATTTGGCAGTATCCGTGGTATTATAATCAATCACCTGTAACGTATCCGGATCTACAATACAGCTTCCGTCATTGGGATAACCATCCAGAAACTGCGGTATATTTTCCAGACAAAAATACCGCCAGCCATCACACAAAATCGTAAACGGAATGTTCGGTGTTCCATCCTCCATTACCAGGTTCGCCGCCACATAGCGCTCGATGAGATCAAAATATTCATCCACAGTATGAATCTCCGGATACCCCGCCCATTTCAGCACTCTGGTCTGAATCCAGAAGGCTTCACCTGAGTGGGTCACCTCCACATCTTCGCCATGGGTCACACCAAACTGTGGGATCCAATAGATATGACCGTCCGGTCTGCGGAATCTCTCCCACTGTTCTTCCGTCAGGTAATTTTTGATATTGGGATAATTCTCCCAGTATTCATCTAAAGGAAGTAATGCCCCTGCCTCATAAAGACTGGTATCTCCGGAAATAAAATCCGGATATTCCCCACTCACAATATAACTGTTCAAGGCACTTTCCTTGGACTGTCCCACCAGCCACACTTCTTCACAATCCGCACCTGTCAGGCGTGCGATTTCTTTTTTCATATCATTATTCTGGTCAATGGCTTCTCCCTCCACAGCAAAAAAAGCTGTGAAATGCTTCACATTGTTCTGCGCCGCTGTCTGTGCATACGCAAAATATAATATTCCGCCCAAAAGTCCAAATACCGCTACTGCTGCGATAATCCTTTTTTTCAATCGTCTGCCCTCTTACTTCTATATTTATCAGGCTTTCAGCCATACGATCTCCTGCTTATACGGTGGGATCGTCTTCTTGTCTCCGCCCTCAGCACACAGCCAAGGTGTCTCTAAGATTTTGGGCACGGCGGTAAACCGGTCGTCATGGACGATCCGGTGCAGGGTCTCATAGCCGATGGTACCCTGTCCGATATTGGCATGGCGGTCCTTGTGGGCTCCTAAGGGATTCAGGCTGTCGTTCACATGGATCACTGCGATCTGGTCCAATCCCAGAATCTTGTCAAACTGCGCAAGCACACCTTCGTAATCATTCACCAGATCATATCCAGCATCGTTCACATGGCAGGTGTCAAAGCATACCCGCAGTCTGTCTTTTCGATCCACTTTATCATAAATCATCCGCAATTCTTCAAAAGTTCTGCCGACCTCACTGCCCTTACCGGCCATGGTCTCCAGTGCAATGTTGACCTCGCTGTCATCTGCGTCAAGCACCAGATTCAGTCCCTTTGCGATCTGCTCTACAGAGGCTTCCACTCCGGCGCTTAAGGAAGATCCCGGATGCAGTACCAGTACCTTACTATGAAAAGCGGCGGTGCGCTTTACTTCCCTTGCCAGAAATCCCACTCCGAAGTCAAACATTTCCGGCTTCTCCATGTTGCCTAAATTAATAATATAGGGAGCATGAATGACGATTTCACGGATACCTGCTTTTTCGGCATAGGCAAGCCCCTCATCAACTCTCAGCTCTCCGATTTCCTTGCGTCTCGTGTTCTGGGGTGCCCCAGTGTAGACCATCAGCGCATTGGCACCGTACTCTGCCGCCTCCTTCACAGATCCTAAAAACATCTCTTTTCCCGACATTCCCACATGGGAACCCAATAATATCTCAGCCATGATTACTCCTTATTTTGGAAACTTTTTCTCAAAATCCATTCCTGTCACAACTATCAGTTTGACACAATCCGGGAGGTTTTACAAGCAATTATTACAGCAAAAGGAATCTCTCCGCCGTATGGTTTCAAGATTCCTTTTTCCCTGAATTCATAATCAGGATCTTATAAAATTCGTATGCACGGGAGCTTCCGTGTCGGGCAATCTCAATCCCATTTTCAGTCCCAGGTTCTTGCAGTTGATGAAAAATGCCATATTGTTCCCCAGGGTCCGCATGGTCTGCAATCCCTCCAGATCCCGGCGCACGTCTTCCGGGCAGGCCCCGTGTACCATGTTCCAGTACTGAGAAGTGACGATGGGCATCTGCATGAGGCCAAAATACTTATTCATCTGATCCCAGGTCGCCGTAGTTCCCGCTCTTCTGGCTGAGATCACGGCCGCTGCCGGTTTCAGCCGAAAGCGTCTGCCACCGCCATTCAGATCCGCATAAAAGGCTCTGTCCATAAAAGAAGTCATGGCGCCTGTGGCACCTGCCCAGTGAACGGGAGTTCCGAATACAAATCCGTCATAATCCCCGGCGATCTCCAGAAATTCATTGACAGAATCATTGAACACACATTTCCCTGTGCCCTGACATTTTTTACAGGCAATACAGCCACTCAATGCTTTATTACCAATCCAGAAAATGTCCGTATCCACTCCGTTATCATTTAATGCTCTGGACACCTCGCACAATGCGGTGTAGGTGCATCCCTCTCTGTGGGGGCTGCCATTGATCAACAATACTTTCATTGTTGTGCTTTCCTCGTTTCCTTATTCATTCAGATTCAGAGAAGCCACCCAGTCTGCCGCATCTGCATCGGATGCACCGGAGCTAAATCTGTGGCCTTCCTGCCAGTCACCGGTACCTGCCATCTCTTCCAAAAGGTTGCCACTGTCACCCAGTCCGGAAGATGAGGAGGTGCAGAACGGAATCACGGTCTTTCCCGTAAAGTCATTGCCTTTGACAAAATTGTCTACCGGCCATGCTGCGATTCCCCACCAGATCGGATAGCCGATCAAAACGGTATCATAAGAATCCCAGTCTGTGGGAGTAATCTCTGTCAGTGCAATATCCCGAAGGCTCTCATCATCATGCTCTCTGGATACCCGGCTGGAGCTGTTAGTCCAGTTCAGGTCATCACTGGTATAGGGCTCTACCGGAGTGATCTCATACAGATCTGCTCCTGTGGCATCTGCAATGGCTGTTGCCACGCGCTTTGTGGTACCGCTTGCAGAATAATATACTACAAGTATCTTGCCGGATTCTGATTCTGCAGTAGTATCACCGGTCTGTGTCTCTGCTGCGGTTTCCTGTGTTGCAACAGTCTCTGCTGTAGCAGACTCTGTAGCTGCCACACTGCTTTCTGTTGTCTGTGTTGCTGCACTTGTTGATGCCTGGACACCCCGACCGGCATTACCGTTACCAGTTGCTGATCCGCATCCGGTCAGCATAGCTGCCGTTAAAACAAGTGCTGTTACCATACCTGCAATTTTATTTTTTCTCATAATTCTTATATCCTCCAGTGTATTATAGTTCCCCTCACTGTTAGCATTTCTTACCAGTTCTTCTCTTCCTTGGAACTGTCATGCTTCCTACTCCAGTTACATTCATAAAATTATCCTCCATAAAAGCTATTAATCTTTTTTTCGTCATTTCCTGTCTAATTCTGTATATCTATTGCAGAATTGGAAATTTTAAAGCAGAATTGGAAATAAAAAAGTAGATACAACTATAAATCGCATCTACTTTTCCTGATTATGTATTAAAATTGCAACCTTAAAATTGTTTTCATCATGTTTTATCACGCAGGAACCGTCATATTTTCCAACGGTTTCCTTTATATTTTCCAATCCGATCCCATGTCTGTCTGCTTCCTTCGTTTTTGTTGTTATGTATCTTTTCCCCACGATTACCGGGTTGCCTGAAAATGTATTTGCAACAGACAAGATAATCTGATGTTCTTCTTTTACAAATTTCATTTTTATGATTGGTTTTTCACACTGCTCACATGCTTCTATCGCATTATTCAATAAATTTGACAATATCAGAACAATATCCTCATCCCTGATTTTCAGATTTGACAGGTCATTTACCTTAACAACAAATACAATGCCTTTTTCCCTTGTCTCCTGATACTTTGAGTTTAAAATTGCATTCACAATTACATTATTTGTATCAATGAAATCTGTGTGCTGCATGATTTCAAGATTGTATTGCTTCAGATAATGACTGATCTCGTCTACTCTGTTTTCACTGGCTAACGCTGCAATGAGTGCAAGCTGGTTTTTATACTCATGTTCTCTTTTTTTCTGTTTATCATAATTTTCTGAAATCGTCCGGTACATTCCGGTTTCATTTTTAACCCGCTCCAGCAATAAGCGGTTCTCTGTTATCTGCACTTCCCGCTTCAATATATCATTGATCAGGCAACGATTATATAAGGAAGCGCATGTCTCCACACTCCGGGAATATTTTCCGGGAAAAGGTACAGTGTGATCCGCACGATGCAATATACCAGATGCTGCGTGGTATATCCGCCGATCCCCGCTAATGTCATGCAGAACGCTATTGTATAATACACTATCTGCACTACGATAATCTCCCTCGGCACAGAACGCGGTGCATAATAGATTCCAAAGAGCAGTAAATAATATACTGTCATGCATCGGTCAATAAAATGATTTAACAGTTGCGTCACTTCTTTTTCGTCATCAACAATCGCAATCTAAATCATATTTTCCCTCCGTTTTCCCTCATTCTATTACTTTTTTGCTTTTATTCTTTCCGCCAATCTGCAACCATAATAGGTAATAAACACGATCATTCCCATCATCGCTATGTAAATGTAATCAAGTAAAAATACCCCAAGGCTTTCCTCCGGCCCAAAGAATACAAAATGGCTTCTCAAAAACAGATAGTTCACAATCTCCCTTTTGTAAAAAGCATAGCCTCCGTAAACTGCGATCAGCAGTCCCAGGATTTTAGCGATGCCCTTCATGGGAAGTGCTCTTTCCAGAATTCTGAGCATCATGTTCCAATGGAGTCCCAGATGCACCGCCATCAGCAGAAATCCCCAGTATGCACAGAGAATATGGATGTTCCTTGCCATGTTAGCCACCCCTTCGATCCGGACAAACCGGAAAATATAGTTGGACAACAGTATGCCGCTCACCATAGACCCAATCATCGTCAGGGCCAGCAATGCCACGATCACGGTCTGCAAGATTCTGTGAGCCGTATATTTTCCCTTTGTAATGTTTCCCGTCCATCTTCTGTTCAGGACATGGTGCCCTATGACTAACAAAAACATTGCCATGCCGATCCACTCATGGGCTTTTTCTCCCACCAGCTGATAGGACATCAGCAGTAACAGGGCAAGCGTCATCCCGGAATCGGTAAACAGCCTGATTTTCAGATTTTTGTTCATTTTGTAATTCCTTCCACCGTTCTTACTAATTTTTCCACCTTTTCGGACGGCTCCTTCGCATACAGGAGTCCGTAAGGCATCTTATAATCCCATTCCACCGGAAGGATCTTCATGAGCAGATGTACGCTCTCCCAGCTTTTGATGGCAAGCAGCATGTCATTACTGTTCTCACAGCGGTTGAAAATATCAACGTTGTAGAAATCAAAATCTGCGATGGTGATCTCCGGATATTTCTCTGTCAGTTCTGCTCTGAGTGCATCCACATGACAGCTCCAGCCTTTCCGCATCATAAGGAGCCGTTCTCCCTTCAGGTTCTCCGGAGTCAGCACCTTTTTCCCGGCAAGTCTGTGATGCAGGGCTACCGCCACTCAAAAAGGTTCTCTGGACAGTTCTACACCGTTACACTTACGCAATTCAAGCATAGCATCATCAAAGATTCCAGCGATCACGTCTATATTCTGTCCCAGATTTGCAAGGATCTCTCTGGCATTCTCCGGGGTATTCTCAAAGGGAACCAGTTTAAACTTGACCTTGGGATACTGCTCCTGGACCCTGGGCCAAAGTTCCACAAATACCTGCGGTGGTGTCATGGGGGAAATCCCCACCCGGATCACATCATCTTCATCATTCCCGGCTTCCCTCGCTCTCTCTATGGCTTCCTTGCTGTAATTTACCATATATTTGGCATCCTGATAAAGTGATTCTCCCGCAGCTGTCACCACAAGACCTCTGTGGGTTCTGGCAAAAAGCTGTACCCCAAGATTGTTTTCCAGCGAATTGATCTGCTTGATCACTGCCGGAGGGGAAATATACAATTTGTCCGCTGCCTTGCTGAAACTGCCTGCTTCCACCACACAAATGAAGGTATCCAACTGGGGATTGTACATCATTTCTGTTACCTCCTTCTATTGAAAAGGTCGTTTTCCTCCTGCGATCAACATTGTTACATTTTATAGTATGATTCTAGCAGTCGGTAGTAGCTACCGGTCAATGGTTTTTATATTTTTTTAAGAAAAAACGGTGAAGCCTGTTGACTCCACCGTCGTATTCTTACCCTTTATGTTATTTCAAACTCTATTTGTAAATCTGCCGATTTACAGGTGTTCCAGCAATCCGCTGATCCCCTGTTCCTCATAAATATCCTTGTAATACGCTACTTCTTCCTGAATCAGCTGATCGATGACCTGCATGCCAAGAAGTTCTACAGGCGCCTTGTCATCGGTCATGAGGTAATCTCCGGCTGCGTAAGCCACGCTGTTGTCCGCTACCCGCCGCATCATGTTCTGCAGTCCCGCATCTGACAAATTCTCCACATGATCGGATAATACTTCTATCATATCACTGTGCTGGGAAGCAAACAGTTCGCGGTTGGTGGAACCTGCCACGTCTACAGAATAGACATTGTCAAATACGTTGGCAATGGTGTCGGCAAGGTACTGGTTGATGTCCCCTTCCTTGTTGCCGTGCATGTTCATGTTGACTACCATGACACCGCCGTCCTTCAGATGATCTTTGACCATCGTGAAGAATTCCACAGAAGACATCTGGAAAGGAATGGTGATGTCCTGATAGGCATCCACCATGATGACATCATAGGTGGTCTCCACCGCCTGCAAAAAAGCCCTGCCGTCATAGGTGGTCACCTTCACATCTTCCGGCAGGGAAAAGTATTCGCGGGAGAGCTCTGTGATTTTTTCATCGATCTCCACGCCCTCGATATTCATATCACCGAAGTATTTCCGGCACTGGGTCGCATAGGTTCCGGTTCCCATGCCGAGGATCAGCACATTCATATCCTCTACCGGTTTGTCCGGCACCATGAGGGGAGCCGCCATGGCATAGTCATAGTACATACCGGTCAGTCCGCCCTCTTTCATATAGAGGGACTGGACACCGAACAGCACGTTGGTGGACAGAACCACCTGTCTGTCCGTCTCCGACACCTGCAGATAATTGTAGATGGACTCGCCTTCGTAAGTCAGATCCTTCTGCCAAAAAGCAAAGGAATCCGAATATCCCAGACCACAGCACAAAATAAAAATCAACACTGATGCCACGATCTTTTTCTTTCCTGTATGCTGGCAGATAAAATAAATCACAGACAAAATGATCAGAATACCGGAAAAGATCAGAAACGTAATGGAGGTTCCCACCGCCGGTATGGTCACGAAAGTCGGTACGAAGGTTCCGATGATGCTTCCCACGGTATTAAATGCCCCTAGAGTTCCAACAGTCTGTCCGCTGTCATCGAGACTGTCCACGGAATATTTTACCAGAGAAGGGGTCACGGTTCCCAGTAAAAATAAGGGGAACACGAAGATCACCATGCAGGCTGCAAATGCTGCAATGATGAGGAAATTGTTGCTGACGGTAAAGATCAGCAGTGCTGAGATTCCGAGGATAATATATTTTCCCACCACGGGGATAAGTGCGATCCAGATGGCCGCGATCAGTATCCTGCTGTAGAGCTTATCCGGGTTCGGGGACTTGTCTGCGCTCTTACCGCCGTAGATATTGCCCAGTGCCATGGCGATCATGATGGTGCCGATGACAATGGTCCATACGATCTGGGAAGAACTGAAATACGGTGCCAGAAGTCTGCTGGCTCCCAGTTCCACCGCCATAACGGACATACCGGCGAAGAACTCCGTGAGGTACAAAAACAGCTTATTCTTTAAAATTCCTGAATGATTCATAGGTGTTTTTTATTCCTTTCCACATTGACAGTCCTGCTGTCTTACGCTATGATTTTATCACACGGTAGTAACTACCGGTCAATACTTTTTATTTATTTGCAAAAAAGGAGGCATTTTATGTATTCCATGAAAGAAGCCTGTGCCCTGACCGGCATGACCTATGAAAACTTAAAATTTTACTGCAAGGAGGGACTGGTTCCCAACGTGAAACGTGACAGCCGTAATTACCGCGTCTTCGACGACCACGATATCAAATGGATCCAGAGCCTCGGATGCCTCAGAAACTGTGGTCTTTCCATCGCCGAAATGAAGGAGTATCTGCATTTATGTCTGGAAGGAGAAGCCACCATTCCCGCCAGAAAAGAGATCCTCTTCCGGAAAAAAGAAGCCCTGCTGACCTCCATGCAGCGGTTGCAGGAAGCCGTGGACTATATCGACTGGAAGCAGAACTTCTATGATGATGTGTTATCCGGAAAGACCGCTTATTACAGCAATCTTATTCCTGCGACGACACCTTCTTCCGAAAATACAGCTTCCTGACCTTGATATCTATGCGGCATAAATTCAGTCTTTCCTGCTACATATATCTCCCAATACTAAAAGTGACTATGTTAAAAAGCATAGCCACCATGAGAGCTCACCTCTGTTGCTATCGGATCAGAAGCAGCCATGCCATTCCATAATAGGTCACTACCGCCACCAGATCGTTTACTGTGGTGATCAGGGGACCGGATGCCACTGCGGGGTCTACCTTTATCTTATGGAAAAACATGGGGATCACAGTACCCACAGCGCTAGAGATTGCCATTGCCACCAGCAGGGATACTCCCACACAGCCGGAGATGCCGAAGGCTCCCATCCAGGTATATCCTTTGAACAGATGCACATAGACACCGAGACAAAGTAATGCCATAATGCCCAGCAGTGCTCCGTTTAAGGAACCGGTCTTAACTTCCTTGACTACCAGCTGAAACTTCTGTTTTCCCGTCAGATTTTCATCCATCAACACACGGATCGTCACTGCCAGGGACTGGGTTCCCACATTTCCTGCCATATCCAGTACCAGTGACTGGAAGCAGATCACGACAGGCAATACCGCCACCACATTTTCGAATAAACCTACCACCGACGACACTCCCATGCCCAAGAACAACAGGATGATCAGCCAGGGCAGTCGCTTTTTCATGCTTTGAAGCGTGGGCTCCTTCAGATCCTCTTCTGCGGTCAGACCTGCTAACTTTGCATAGTCCTCGCCCATCTCATTGTCTACCATTTCGATCAGGTCTTCGGATGTGATGACACCGAGGATTTTCTTATCTTCTGACAATACGGGAATCGAGTCCTCCGCATAATCCAGGATCCTGTCCATACAATCATCGATCTTCTCATGATCGGTCACATAAGGATAAGATTTCAACACCAGATCTTCCAGATGTGTATTTTCTCTTGCCCGGATCAGATCCTTCAGATCGATGGCTCCGGCAAAAACACCCTTTTCATCTACCACGTAGATGGTCATGATATTGTCGTTTTCTCCTGCCTGCTTCACCAGCTCGCTCATAGCCTGCCTGATGGTCAGGTTCTCCGGGATACAGATGTAGTTCGTCGTCATGCAGCTGCCGATCTCTTCCTCATCATAGGACAGCAGCATCTTTACATCTTTTTTTGCGTCCTCGTCCAGCATCCGGACGATCTGTTCCTTCTCCTCCGGGTCCAGATTCTCCAACAGGTCAACGGCGTCATCGGAATCCATTTCGGAGATCACTCTTGCGGCGCTCTCCACGGTCAGTTCTTTGATATATTTCCGGGGATCCTCAATATATTTGAAAACATCCGCGGTCTTCTGCGCTCCCAACAGATGATACAGACGTTTCCGTTCTTCCTCTGTCATCCCCGCCAGCATATCGGCGATATCGTTCTTATGGAAATTCAACAGGAAATCCAGGATTTCCTCATCCGTTTTCTCGCTACGGAATAATTCTGCCAGTTCGGAATATTTCTTGTTCATAGTCTAAGTCTCCTTTCTCGTTTTCATTCTTCAATGCAACGTAAAGGGCAAAACAAAAGAAGCATCACACGATGCTTCCTCTGCATAAATCTCTATGCACAACAAATCAAAATACGGCCGTCACTTTCCACAGACAGCTGTACCCTGCTCGCAGGAAAAAGCACCGTGTTTTCTACTTCGCCCATAACCATCGCAACTGTCCATGAAATTCACCTCCAACTTGTTTTTTTCGTGGTTATAGTAGCACTGTACCATTTGTTTTGCAAGCTGTTTTCTTATTTTTCAATTGTTTTTTTATTGTATCATCATCTCTTTTTGTAAATAAGCACTTCCGGATCATCGCCTTTCTATCCATTCCTGTGCCATGCTGCTGATCACGGATGCGAAATCATCCTCCGTCCAGTATGCAAACATAGACTTGCTATATTCGACAAATTCCTCCAAAGACACTGTCTTGTACTGATCCGGCATACTCTCTTTATCATCTTCCGGCATGTCATACTCGCAGCCTGCTCGCTGTCTCCCTGCTCCATCCACTCTACAATGCAGTCAAAAATATCTCTTTTACTCTTGTAATGGCGGTATAATGCTCCTTTCGTCATGTCAAGCTCTCCGGCGATCTTTTCATTCGCAAAAAAGTCATGCTATATCATACATCTCTCTGCAGATCTTTTTCCCAGTTTCCGTCCGGAAAATATTCCGATATGCGTTCTGCAAGGCTTCTTCAGACAGTTCGTCCTCACACATGTTTACAAGGAAATCCGCTTCCACCAGAATCTGATAATCAATGCCGTCTATATTGTTGTAGGTATGATGATGGGCAATCAGATACTGTACCCGCTCAGAAACTTCTCCGGAAAAACCAAGATCTGACAGCAGCTTTTCAGCAATGGCCGGGCCTTCTTTTTCCTGTAATTTTCCGTTACAGTTTCCGTATTTTTCTTCACACAGATGGATGCCGATATCATGAGTCAGTGCTGCCGTCTCCAAAATAAATAAGGTCTCAGCATCCACATTCTCCATTTCCGCAATCAGCTTCGCATAGCTGTGTACCTTGCAAAAATGCTGAATGCGCTTTGCATCTCCATGGTAAAGTTCGATCATTGCCATATGTAATTTGTTGATCATTTTATTTTCCTCCTACCGGGTTTCCTTTGTGATGCTTTCCGTTTTCACGGGCCTCCTGCCTCCGAAATATCCTACTGGATCTTTGATACAATGCCTTCTTCCGTCAATGTCTGCAAACATTCCTGTGCATTCTCATCATGCATCATCTGCCACACCTGCTCCATACCGGGCGCCAGCGGCTTCTTCAAAAACTGTTCTCCGGAGATCCAGTAGACCTTTCCCTCCTCGGATGAGATCAATTTTCCTTCATATTCCGACGTTTTATATAAAAATCCCACATTCCTTATATCCCCTGTCATCCAGTGATAAATGCCGGTCAGTCTGGGATTTTGGATCGTCAGTCCGGTCTCCTCATAGATTTCTCTGATCACCGATTCTTTGAAAGTCTCACCCGGCTCCACATGCCCTCCGGGAAATGTCGTTCCCGAATAATTCTTCCCCACCTTGTCCAGCGCCACCACATTACCTTCTTTATCATAGACCATACACATATTCATGAAAATCACTTTTTCAATTCCAGCCATTACTCTCTCTCATTTCTCTAAGATAAACTTAATATAACATAATCTTGCTATGCCGGCAAATTGTGTTAGTGTAACTTGAAAGCTAGTGAAATAATCCCGTAGCCCTTGGCAGGGTATAAGAAACGCGGCACGCTCGTACTTTAGTACGAT
>OGNQ01000020.1_pt1 | contig 140575 bp, 114 predicted proteins | sample 1573481 | NCBI WGS metagenome assembly OGNQ01 (sample SAMEA2581920, study PRJEB24529) | metagenome | biome: Human gut stool | place: China | collected 2011 | reverse complement strand
CGAGCATTCGACGTCCATATTGTCATAATTTGCATGGCTCTGAATAGTTACAAATTGGTAATTCAAGTATACCTTATCTGTTATCGGATTGCAAAGAGATATCTGCGCGCAATGTCTGCCGGTTATGATTTTGCATGATAGACGAAGCGCAGAAGTTGTGATACACTGTAAACAACAGTTCAGCCATGCAGAAATGAATATACAGGATGACCGTGGGAGCTTGCTCACAAAGGGCAGCTTGTATATTCATTTCTATAGGGCGGACGCCCGCTTGTTACAGATATAGAATATAAGGATATCACAGAAACATGGTTAAAATTTTTAAAAAGATGATGGTGCTTCTTGATGCACGTCAGAAACGAATTATGGTGCTTCAGTTAATTCTGATGCTGATTGGAGCGATTCTTGAAACTGCCGGTATTTCAATGGTGGTTCCGGTAATGCAGGTGGTTCTGGAAGAAAATGCGGTGGCAAAGCACCGTTATCTCCAGGTGATCTGTGAGCTTTTTCATATTGACAAGGAGAATACCACAGCCGTTATGGTGTTTGTGATGATGGCCCTGATTCTGATGTTTGTCCTCAAGAATGTCTTTCTGTTCTTCCAGCAGAAGTCACAGCTTAAGTTCGTCTATACCAATCAGTTTGCCACCTCGAGACGCATGATGATCAACTTTATGCAGCGCCCGTATGAATATTATCTGAATGCGGATACGTCCGTGATCCAGAGAAGCATCACTTCGGATGTGAATAATATGTATGGACTGATTCTGGCGATGCTGCAGCTTTTCAGCGAGGGTGTCATTTTCGTGGGACTTGTCATCGTGGTGGCCTTTATCAGCGGAATTAAGATCACCATTATCGTGGCAGCTCTTCTGATTGCGGTCCTTCTGCTTATTATGTTTATTTTAAAGCCGATCATGAAAAAGGCCGGCGTAGAGAATCAGGACTATTACAGTGGTCTTTATAAATGGATCGATCAGTCGGTAATGGGAATCAAGGAAATCAAGATTGCCAATAAGGAAAGCTACTTTATTAATGAGTATTCCAAGTGTGGAAATGGCTATGTAAGTGCCGTACAGCGATATAACCTGTACAATGCCACTCCGCGGCTCTTAATTGAAACCGTAGCAGTAGCCGGAATGATTATTTTTATGATGCTGCAGCTGCTAAATGGAATTGAGGCAAGTGAGGTCATTACCCAACTGAGTGCACTTGCAGTTGTTGCCATGCGCCTTGTGCCCTGTGCAAACCGGATTAACAACCATCTGACCTCAATTTCCTATTTTGAACCATTCTTTATGGGAGTCAGTGACCATTTACAGGATGATATCCGGGATAAGAATGTAAATTACGACGCAGAAGCGTATCGTCAGAAAATTGATGTACAGAAGATGGAGATCCGGGATAAGATTGAATTAAAGGATATTGTTTATAAATACCCGAACACGGAGACGCTGATTTTTGACCATGCGGATATGGTGATTCCCATTGGACAGTCAGTAGGGATTGTGGGGACAACCGGTGCCGGAAAATCTACGGTTGTGGATATTATGCTCGGACTGTTAAAGCTCCAGCAGGGGCAGATCCTTGCAGATGGCGTGGAGGTCCGTGATCATTACCAGTCCTGGCTTAAAAATGTCGGATACATTCCGCAGAATATTTTTATGATTGATGATACCATCCGTAAGAATGTTGCATTTGGTTACGCGGACGAGGATATTGACGATGACAAGGTCTGGGCGGCACTTAAGGAGGCCCAGCTGGATGAGTTTGTAAGAAGCCTTCCGGAAGGACTTGATACCGGAATCGGTGAGAGGGGAATCCGTATCTCAGGAGGCCAGAGACAGCGGATCAGCATTGCCAGGGCACTTTTTGAGGATCCGGAGGTGCTGATTATGGATGAGGCAACCTCTGCCCTTGATAATGATACGGAAGCAGCCATCATGGATTCCATTAACCGCCTGCATGGACGGAAGACCATGGTGATCATTGCACACCGTCTGCAGACGATCGAAAAGTGCGACATTGTTTATCGTGTCGAAGACGGAAAGGTGACAAGAGAACGATAAAAGGGATCATTGTTGCACATAGCCGGAAGCATTTGCTGCTCAGGTGTGCAAAAGTAAAGGGGAAGGGAGCACTGCATGGAAGGAAGGAAACGTCAGGCAGGAATTGAATTATTGCGCATGGTTGCCATGATGATGATTGTTACCATGCATTTTCTTGCAAATTCCGGGAACCTTTTAGAACCGGGAAAACCATCGGACGTTTCAGCTGTTTTGGGAACGATCCTCGAAAATTTTTGTCTTGCGGCAGTGAACGCTTATGTGTTTATCAGTGGTTATTTCGGATATCAGGGAACGTTTCAGGTGAAAAGAGTCCTGCGGTTCCTTTGCCAGATCTGGTTTTACAGCCTGTTGGTTCCCCTTGTACTGATGGGTTTGGGGATCAGCACAGGCTTTCAGAACGGCATTTATGGAATCCTTCCTTATCTGTTTCCGATTGAGACAGAACACTACTGGTTTGCAACCTCGTTCCTGCTTTTGATGCTGCTGATGCCTTTTTTGAATCTTGCGGCACAGCACCTTCCAAAGAAAACCTATCAGACGGCACTTGTCGTACTCTTTATATTTTTAAGCGGAATCAAGAGTATTGTGCCAGTGGCTTTTGCGACAGACCGGTATGGTTACGACCTGACCTGGTTTGTTTTCGTTTATCTCCTTGCCGCCTATGCAGGAAAGTATGATGAAAACGGAATTTTTCACCGGTTCAAAACAGGCAGGGGAAATGCGGCGATTCTCTTTTTACTGAGTGCCGCGGTCGGAATGGCAATTCAGTTTCTGATGAAAGATCTGGGAAGCTTTCTGCCTTCGTTACAGAATACCTGTGAATACTATTTTTCCGTGCCGTATCACTATAATACGATCACGGTACTTACGGCAGCCATCGGGCTGTTTTATCTGTTCCGTTCCCTGCAGATCCGGGAGGGAAAAGCAGCAGATCTGCTCCGTCGGCTTGGCGGCTTATGCTTTGGTATTTATTTATTACATGAACATATCGATATCCGCGGCAGCTGGTATGGGTGGCTCCAAGCACTTGTGAATCCGGCCGGAAATACCGGTGTGCTTCCTTTTTTGACAGAATGGATTTTCTGCCTGCTGGTGGTGTGTATTGCGGGTCTGCTGACAGACCTGATAAGAGATAAGGTGTTTCATTTGATTGGAGGCAGACTTGATAAGACTGCCCTGGGAAAATGGCTGAAAAATCCGGATGACAAGGAAAGCGGAGGAGGAAACAAATGAACGAATATGCGGAACGATTAAAACCTCTATATCATTTTGCAGAGAAAATCCTGTTTCCGGTAATCCTTATACTGTTTCCCCTGCTTAAGGTAAATCAGGGAATTGACCTGACGGATACGGCATACAGTCTTGGAAATTATGCGTTCTTTGGGGAAAATACGGTATTGTGGACACTGCTGACGTTTTTGTCCAATGTCCTTGGATTTTTCTTTACAAAGCTTCCGTTCGGAGGAACCATGCTTGGCATGAAGGTATATTCCTCCCTGCTGATCAGTGCCATGGCACTGCTTGGATACCGCTTTTTCCGGACGAAAATGCCGGCTGTCATTGCCTTTCTTGCAGAGCTTTCCGCAATTGGAATGTGCTGGTGTCCATCCGTGATTTTATATAATTATATGACCTATGCGCTATTGCTTACCGCAGTGATTCTGCTGTTCCGCGGACTGGTGCGGAAGCATCCGGGGTGCCTTGTGGCGGCGGGAGTGGTTCTGGGGCTTAATACCCTTGTACGCTTCCCCAATAATGGATTGGAAGTGTTATTGATCCTTACTTTGTGGTATTATGGATATTTGAAGAAGAAACCGTTAGCAGAAATTGCGAAGGAAACAGGGCTGTGCATAGCAGGTTATGCAGCGGGCTTTGTGGCAGTGCTTGCCGGCATGATGCTTCTTTATGGAACGGGAACCCTTGGAACCATGATCGAAGGAGTATTCGGCATGGCAGGCTCTGCATCCGATTATACCTTTGGAGAAATGCTTGGGATGATTACAGATGCCTATCTGCACGGAGCGGGATGGATGGCTTATATGGTGCTGTGTATTCTGCCGGGAATTCCTTTTTTCACCATACAGAAGGAGCGTTTTCCCCTGCTTCGCAAAGTGGTATATTGTATCTGTATTGTGTTTTTGTTTATCGTGCTTGGCAGATGGGGCATGTTTAACTTTAAATATTATCAGAAGGAAGCCGCTCTCCAGTGGGGCGTGGTTTTCCTGATTCTGTCGCTGGGAATCTGTGTGTGGATGCTGTTTAGCAGAATGCAGGACTGTGAATGGAAGCTGATTGCGGCGATGAGCCTTATTGTGGTTCTGATCACCCCGCTTGGCAGCAATAATTATGTGTGGCCGGCTTTGAATAACCTGTTCTTTGTGGCACCGATCACGTTCTGGACCATATACCGCTTCGCAAGGTGGGGACGTCCGTATCTGGATGTAACCGGGAAGGTTCCGCTCTTTTCCGTAAAAGCGATGACTATGGCTATGGTCGTTGCGTTCCTGATTCAGGCAGTCGGAATTGGCTGCAATTATGTTTTTCTCGATGGGGAGGATGGACATAAAAGGGATACGACAGTAGAAGGAAGCCGGATTCTGCGTGGAATGAAAACCAATGCCGCAAACGCCGGAACACTTGAAGAGCTAAATACCTTTATGCTGGAAAATAATACGGAATACCGGAACAAAAAGGTGATTCTGTATGGAAATATTCCGGGGCTGTCCTATTATCTTCACAAGGCGCCGGCTGTTTATACATCATGGGCAGATCTTGATACGAACAGCTATGAACGGCTGGCAGAGGATCTCAATACTTTAAATCAAACGATGACGGAAGAGAATCGTCCGCTTGTCATCTTTTCGGAAGAAATCATGGCACAGGTGCTTGATTTGCAGGAGAACGGAATGGCGGGAGAGGGCTCTGTCTGGGAGCAGAAGCTTAAGGCTATTCTGGATTTTATGACAGTAAATGAATACCAAATGGTCTTTGAGAATGAGAAATATGCAGTGTTTGTATAACAATTCAGATTAAGTTGTAACTATTCAGAGCCATGCAAAATCTGATAAATGTGATCGGAATGCTTGCATTCCAGAGCACATTTGACAGATTTTATATGGCGAAGTAACCACATGAGTAAAACTCAAGCTGTGAAACAGCGGTTTTACGAATGGGGTTCTGAATAGTTACCATTAGTTCATAAAAGGAATGCCGATTTGCAGGAGGAGAGAAAAATGATCAAATTTAATGTACCACCTTACACAGGGAAGGAAATGGATTATATGAAGCAGGCTGTAGAAAGCATGCATATCTGTGGGGATGGTGATTTCACGAAGAAATGCAGCAGGTGGATTGAGGAGCAGACCGGGACAGGCAAGTGCCTTCTGACGACATCCTGTACCCATGCACTGGAAATGGCAGCCCTTCTTTGTGATATTAAGGAAGGCGATGAGGTGATCATGCCGTCCTATACGTTTGTATCGACCGCAGATGCCTTTGTACTGCGCGGTGCCAGGATTGTGTTCGTAGACATCCGTCCGGACACCATGAACATTGATGAAACCCTGATTGAGGATGCGATAACCGAGAAGACCAAGGCCATTGCCGTGGTACATTATGCAGGTGTTTCCTGTGAAATGGATACCATTCTTGACATTGCAAAGCGCCATCGACTGCTGGTGGTAGAGGATGCTGCACAGGGGGTTATGGCAAGCTACAAGGGTAAGGCACTTGGAACAATCGGAGATTTTGGATGCTTCAGCTTCCATGAAACGAAGAATTACAGCATGGGCGAGGGCGGCGCATTACTCATCCGTGATGAGCATTATGTGGAAGAAGCCGAGATCCTCCGTGAAAAGGGAACGGACCGGAGCAAATATTTCCGGGGACAGGTAGATAAGTACTGCTGGAGAAATTATGGCTCCTCTTATCTCCCGAGTGAAATTAATGCGGCATATCTTTATGCACAGCTGGAAATCGCAGATCAGATTAACGAGGTGCGCCTTTCCAGATGGCAGCAGTATTACGATGCATTATTACCATTGCAGGAAGCCGGGAAGCTTACCCTGCCGGTAGTTCCCGGGGACTGTAAGCATAACGGTCATATGTTTTATATCAAATGTAAGGATCTTGAGGAACGTACGAGGTTTATTTCCTTTATGAAGGAAAATGAGATTCTTTGTGTATTTCATTATGTGCCGCTTCATTCGGCACCTGCAGGACTGAAATTTGGCCGTTTCCATGGGGAAGACCGTTATACAACCAGGGAAAGCGAACGTCTGGTGAGACTGCCGATGTTTTACCGGCTGACCGAAGAACAGACAGATTACATTATTTCTAAAGTAAAGGAATTCTATGAAGCTTAAGGACGTTGATTCGAAGAGACAGAATTTCATAATTTCCGTTGTGCTTCTGCTGATCCCGATGATCGCACTGGCCTGCCGTTTTGATTATTATTATGATTTAAACGATGATGTCCTGATGAAGGAAATATTAAGCGGAAATTATACCGGGGTACCGGAAGGGCACAATATTCAGATGCTATGGCTCATAAGCGCGGCAATCAGCCTGCTTTACCGTATCGTAAGGATTGCTCCGTGGTATGGTATTTTCCTGTGCACCTGTCAGTTCGGGGCACTGCTTCTGCTCCTGAACCGGAGCTTTACGATCTGTAAAAGCCGGAAGGCCAAGCTTACGGTAGGACTTGTAGAAACACTGCTGTTTTTTGCCCTGATGATGGAGCATCTCGTGGCAGTACAGTATACAGTTACCTGCACCATGCTGGCTGCCGCTGCGGCATTCTGGTTTCTGACCTCGAAGCCACAGGAGGAACCGGTTAAATTTATCCGAAGCAATATCCCGGCAGTTCTGCTCGTGTTTCTGGCGTATCTGATCCGGTCGGAAATGCTTCTTTTAGTACTTCCGATGATCTGTGTAGCAGGGGTTGTGAAGTGGAGCTTTGAAGAAAAGGCGTTCACCAAAGAGAATTTTATGAAATATCTTGGAGTGATCGGACTGATTCTGTTAAGCCTCCTGGCTGGAGAGGCCACACACAGGATTGCTTATGGAAGCAAAGAGTGGAGATGCTTTACCACACTGTTTGACAACCGTACGGAGCTCTATGATTTTCAACAGATACCATCTTATCAGGCAAACAAAGAATTTTATGACAGTATCGGAATCAGCGAAAGTGAGCAGATTCTGTTTGATAATTATAATTTTGGAATTGATGAAGAAATCGATGAAACCATCATGGGGCAGATTGCGGATTATGCCGGAGGGCTGAATCAGGAGGCGCAGCCCTTTGTTCCCAAGCTTCGGAAATATTTTAAGCTGTATGTATATCGTTTCCTTGGAGGACCGATTTCTGTTGGGAGTGATTATCCCTGGAATTATATGACGATACTTCTGTATATTACGGTATTTTTACTAGCGCTGTGCCAGGGCTGGAACACAGAGGATAAGCGGCATTACGGAATCTGGAAGCACCGCATGGTGACAGGGCTTTCCATTCTTTGGAAGCTTTGTTTCCTTTTTGTCGTCCGGAGCGTACTTTGGATGTATATTCTGATGGGGGAACGTTTCCCGGACAGGATTACCCACTCCCTGTATTTTATGGAGTTTGTAGTTCTTGCAGGGATTCTGTTTGTCCTTATCATGCAAAAGCGCAGGTCTGGCAGAACACATCTGGTACGGATGACGATGCTTATTTGTTTCGGTCTGTTTTCCGTGCTGCTCCTGCCGGGAAAGATCGGGGAGGTGGCACAGGATCAGAAGTACCGCGAGCAGCAGAATGAACCTTATTTACAGGTTTATGACTACTTTGCACACCATCCGGAGAACTTTTATTTTATGGACGTATACTCCTCCGTGAGCTATTCAGAAAAGATGTTTGTCAATGTGGATAACAGCATTCACAATTATGATATTATGGGTGGCTGGGCGAGCAAGAGTCCGCTTTACCGTAAAAAACTCAAGGCTTATCAGATCAATACCATGGAAGAAGGGCTGCTTTCCATGGAGAATGTCTATTTCGTAAGAAAAAAGGCAGAGGACATGCACTGGCTTTCCAATTATTATGAAAGCCATGGCGAGAACATAAAGATCACATTGGTTGAAACGATAGACGATGTTTTTGAAATCTATCGGATAGAAGCTGCCAATTTGTGACAGGATTCGGTGTAAGCGTATAGAGATTCCGTTGTTTATGAATACATGTAAGCAGAATCAGAAAGGAAAAATCGGACAATGGTGATTTATGGAGAACGGATTGCACTCCGGCCAATGGAGGAAAGGGATACAGCAGATATTATCCGGTGGCGCAATACAGATTTTGTGAGGAAAAACTTTATCTATCAGAAGCCTTTTACGGCAGAAACCCATCATCATTGGATTGAAACGATGGTAAAGACCGGGAAGGTCGTGCAGTTTATGATTTGTCCCTATGATGCGGATACCGGATTGAAAATAATTCAAAATGCGGTTGGAAGTGTTTATCTGCGTGATATCGATGAGACACACCATAAGGCAGAATACGGGATTTTCATTGGAGAAGAAGAAGCTCTTTCGAAGGGCTATGGCACGGAGGCAGCACAGCTTATGCTGCAATATGCGTTTGAAACCCTGCACCTGCATAAGGTGATGCTCCGTGTGCTGGCTGAAAATACACAGGCACAGAAAAGCTATGAAAAGGCAGGCTTCCGGCAGGAAGCTTATTTAAAGGATGATGTCTTTCTAAACGGAAGGTTTTGTGATGTCATTCTGATGGCATGTATATGTGATGATGATTCCACTACGTAAATGATGAAATCATTGTAACTATTCAGAACTCCATTCGCAAGCTCACTGCTGCGCAGTTCCCTTTGCTCATGTAGTTACTTCGCCATATAAATTTAAAAATGTCCTTACGAATGCAAGCATTCGACGTACATTATTTAAATTTGCATGGCTCTGAATAGTTACAAATCATTACAGCTTATGAACGTCATGGCAGCAGATTGCTGTCATAAATCAATGAAGAGAGAACCGGAGACAATAAAAATGAAGAAGGTCAGTTTTGTAATTCCCTGTTACCGTTCGGCACAGACACTGCCGCATGTGGTAAAAGAAATTGATGATACAATGTCCTCCATGAAGGATTATTGTTATGAGATTATTATGGTAAATGACTGTTCGCCGGATGACACCTTTGCAGCAATTGAAAAGCTGTGTGCAGCATCCGGAAACCATCCGGAAGCACAGCGTAAGGGGATTAATCTTGCAAAGAATTTCGGACAGCACAGCGCGCTGATGGCGGGCTTTCATTATGTGACAGGAGACATTGTAGTGTGTCTGGATGATGATGGACAGACACCGGCGAACGAAGTGGGAAAGCTGCTTGAGGGGATTGAACAGGGGTCCGATGTGGTGTATGCCAGATATGCACATAAGCATCATTCCGGCTTCCGCAACTGGGGAAGCCATGTGAATGAGCTGATGACGAGAGTGATGCTCGGAAAGCCGAAGGAGCTCTATGTATCCAGTTATTTTGCAGCCAGACGCTTTGTGGTAGATGAAATGAGTCGTTATACCTATGCATTTCCTTATGTGATCGGTCTTGTGCTCCGTACCACGAAGAATATTACGAATGTGGATGTAAATCACCGTGACCGGGAAGCAGGAGTTTCCGGATATACACTGGGAAAGCTTTTGAATCTCTGGTTTAACGGTTTTACGGCATTCAGTGTGAAGCCGCTGCGGATTGCAACCGCAGCAGGATCCGTTTGTGCTTTGATCGGCTTCCTATATGGAATATATACAATAATTAAAAAAATTTTCTTTAATCCCCCGGGTCTGGTTACCGGTTTTAGTGCTTTAATGTCCGTTATTGTTTTTGTTGGCGGCATGTTGATGTTAATGCTGGGACTTGTGGGAGAATATATGGGCAGGATGTATGTCGCCATGAATAATTCGCCCCAGTATGTGATCCGGCAGACGACCTTCAGGGAGGAACCCGCCGGGAAGGACGGGGGAAGGATACGGAACACGGAGAAAATCCGTTCAGGAAATACTGAGGAAATTCAGGCAGGAGAATCGTAATGGGAACATGGATCTTTCCAATGGAAAATTATCTGGACTTCAGCAACAGCATTTTACCGGTGCTGATTGCACTGCTTGTGTTTATGGTGATCCGGAAGCTTCGTCCCGGGAAGCCGACCGTTATTTCCGTGCTGTTCGGGTTTCTTTTTTCAATTTGTATGGTATTTGGCGCACAGCTTGATCAAAAGGGCAGTGTTCCATTCATGAATCCATGGATGTGGCTTTCCGTTCTTGCTTTTGCGGTAGTGATGACCCTGATGGTAAGCGGACTCTGGAGTGCGATGGCACAGAGACAGCAATCCCGGGTAACTTTGCCGCATTTGAAAGCCTCCCGGGAGATTTGCAGAGTTTCGGAAACACAGACCGGCAGGACGGAAGGAGGGGCATTTTTTCTGCTGCGGACCGGTGGAGTGATCTTTCTTCTTTATTTCGTGGTATTTCTGGCAGTTTATCCCGGATTTTTCGTTTATGATGCACAGGAGGAATATCTGGAAGTGGTAACGAGGAGCTTTACCACACATCACCCTCTGTTTCATGTGCTGATGCTGGGAGGAATTGTCCAGCTTGTGTATAAACTGACAGGCTCCATCAATCTGGGAATTGCAGCCTATACCCTGTTTCAGATGGCTGCTTTGTCACTGATTTTCGGGTATTTTATCTGGAAGCTCGGGGAACATGGACTTAGGAAACGGGGGCAGTGGATCCTTACTCTTTATCTTGGCATCTGTCCGCCGCTTGTCATGTTCAGCCTGTGCTCGGCAAAGGACGGTCTGTTCATGGGGATGCTGCTGATACAGGTACTGCTTTTGCTGGATCTGTGTGAGGATGTGGAAGCCTTTTGGGCAGACAGGAAAAAAATGCTTCTGTTTGCGGTATCTGCCATACTGATGATGCTGTTTCGCCATAACGGCTGCTACGCATTTCTGGCATTCCTTCCGCTTCTGGCTGTTTTTGTTAAAAAGAAAGCGTTTTCTGGCAATGACAGAACCCAGGCAGGAAGACGATCTGCCAGGCTTCTGGCTTATGGAGTATTGCTGATCTGCCTGTATCTGATTTTAAATAATGGGCTTGCATTTGCAACAAAGGCAAGTGGGGGAGAGCATCAGGAAATGCTGACGGTTCCCATTATGCAGCTTGCACGGACCTATGCGTATGAGCCGGATGCCTTTACGGAAGAGGATCGCGAAGTACTGTTCCGGTATCTGCCGGAGGATGCCCTGCAGCGGTATACACCGAAGGTATCCGACGGGGTGAAAATCTCTTTTTCCAATGCAGCCTATGAAGAAAACTCCGGAGATTTCTGGAAGCTGTGGGCCGGGATGCTGATTCATCATCCGTTTTCTTATGTGAATGCATGGCTGATGACTTCGTATGGATTCTGGTATCCGGATACGGTGATTGACGTATATCGTGGAAACACGGTGTTTACTTATACCTATGAAGACAGCTCTTATTTTGGTTATGAGGTGGAAGAACCGGGAGCCAGAACAAGCTTTCTGCCGGCACTTGACGAGCTTTATAGGAGGATGTCCCTTACGGTATTCCAGCAGAAGGTTCCGTTTGTTTCCATGCTGTTTTCGCCGGGCTTTCTGTTCTGGTGTATGATGTTCGGACTGGGATTCCTGCTGAATCAGAAGGAGCAGGGAAGATATATGGAAGTGGTTCTGCCATTTCTACTTCCGATATTGGTTTTCCTGACATTTTTACTGGGACCGACCTATCTGGTACGTTATGTGGTGTTCTGGTGGGTACTGGTGCCGTTGCTTGCAGTACGAATCTATGTTATACTTAATAGTCAACGATGAAGCGCGGGCTGTTTTAGCTGCCTGTTATAATTAAGGAAGAAGTATGAAAAAGGTTATTTATAAAAGTACGGCGATACAATTTATCATCCTGCTTGTGGCAGTGATTGTTCTTTCAACACTCTGGCCGCTACGCCTGTGGAAGAAGGATGTGACACTTTCGGTTACTCCGGCAGCCGGAATCAGTACAGAAGCAGTGAATGAAGAGCATTCGGTGATGCAGACCTTTTTATCCCAGGGAGATCACCTTGCTTCTTTGCGCCTTTATCCGACAAGCGTGGGGTCAGATGGCTGCTTTTATGTGACAATTCTGAATGAAAAGCAACAGGTGGCGGCGAAGGAACAGGTCATTGTTACTAAGGAAGCTGCCGTTTCCTATGTGGATGTCCCCATGGATTTGATTATGGAGGAAGGGAAAACCTATTTCCTGAATGTGCAGGGGACAAGACCGGATGGAATGGATCTCAAGACAGAGATCCAGGATGTTCCGGCAGCAGATGTCACCCTTGCCTATGAATTTATCACACCGGATACAATGCCGGGTGCCGGAATCCTTTATTATGATGGAGAACAGATCTATGGAGCCGGACTGGCAGCAGAGTATCATTACAGTGCCCCCATTGGCTATAAGCGTACACTGGCATTTGCAGGAGGAATCGTTCTTGCTGCTCTGTTATTTTTAGCTATCATCCGCAGAATTTATAAGGATCACAAAAAGGATTCACTTATTACTGTGGAACGGGCATTACGGTTCACCGCCAATCCGCTTGCTGCATTATTTTTGCTTGCCGGCTTTGTGATGGTGTTTACCGGGAAGCTGAGCGATTATGCATTGGATAATATTTTTTATACGATAAGCCTTGTTTTCCTTGCAGTGATTTTGTTCTATGCGATTAACCATAACCGCGACGGACAGGGAACACTGTTTACCGGAGATTTTATCAGGGAGCATCTGGCAGATGGATTACAGATCCTGTTTATTGCAGGCACAATTGCTGCATGCTGCGATTATATGAACGGACTCTATGAAATTCATCATCAGGTGGCACAGTGCAGGGAAATGCTGTTCTTTGCACTGGTGATTCTTACCATGTTTTCCTTAAAGGAAATTCTGAACCGGTATACCCTGCTTTATGCGATTGCTGCAGGCATTGCTGGAGCAATTTATTATCATAACGGACTTGATGCCCTGGCAGTGCGCGAATTTAAAGTAGAGGCAGAGATCGGAATGAATGTGGAAGTACTGCGGAACACTGTACTGATTGCCGTTTTATTCGGATTTATTCTTCTGCGTACCCTGGTCTGCTTATGCAAAAGGAAGCTGGCAAAGCCCAATTACTGGTATGGGGCGCTTACACTGTTGTTCTTTGCAGGTATTGTGATTTTCCGGAATACCAGATGGTGGACAGTTGTACTGGCAGTCAGCTTCACCTTATTGTACTTAAGCTACGGAATGTGGGAGCACCGTCGCCATTTCCTTACCAATGTTTTATGGGGAATTGTGCTTCATTTCCTGATTTCCATGGGATATGCGTTGCTGCACCGCCCTTATCTTACGTACCGGTATGCCCGTTATCCGTTTGTTTTCCACACGGTAACGACAACCGCCACTTATCTTACGACGGTAGAATGTGCAGTGATCGTATTACTGCTGATGAAACTGTATCGTACGACGAAGCTGCGGGAAATCTATAAAGAACTGATTTTATTCGGCATTGTGTCCTCTTATATGTTATTTACCATGGCACGTACCGGCTTGTTTGCGGTAACGCTTACCGGTCTTGCAGCATGGCTTATCATTGCAAGAGGAAAAGGAAAGCTGCGTGTTCAAAGTCTCCTTATCAATCTGGGACTTATGGTGCTTGCGGTACTTGTGATGTTTCCGGTAACATTTACTTTGCAGAGAAATATCCCCGGAATTGTCGGAGAACCGGTGCCGTTTGAAATTGAGGAATGGCCGGATCAGGTGATGCGGGGACATAATCTGACTTCCATACGCTATATGCGGATCGGAAGATTCGTGGATGTATTTGCAAACAAGGTCTTTGGAATACCCGAAGGTACCTTTGATTTTTATGGAGAAATTGCGGAATACAAAGCAACCCATGATGAAAACGGTAATGAAATCCCCAAGCTTGTAGCGTCAATTGACTATATTCCGTCCTATGTGGAACCACTGTATGCGGAAAGCACGGGAGAGCTTCCGGAAGACATGCAGGATGAAGGAGATTATTCCAATGGACGAACAACGATTTTCAGATCCTATTTTGAACAGTTGAATATGACCGGTCACGATGAGATGGGAGCTGTTCTCCCTGATGGAGAGATTGCAGTACATGCGCACAACATCTATCTGCAGGTGGCATACGATCACGGAATCGGTGTGGGAATCCTGTTTGTGATTTTTGGTGCGGTATCCTTTGTCTGTGCAGTTGTATTTTATATCAGGGAGAAAGAAACCGTTGCCTGTGCAGCACTTCCGATGATTGTGATTTTATCCTTTGCAATTGCCGGCATGGTGGAATGGATTTTCCATTTAAGCAGTCCCAGCGGCTTTGTGCTGATGCTGGTACTGGCTCCTTTACTTTATAAAGAATAAAAGAAACTATTTGGTACAGGCCAAAGTATTTGTTGCTGAGATTATAAGAAAATGAAGCAGTAGTGGGTATGTTGTATTGGAACTGTGAAGGACTGAATAGTTAGGATAGTTTTGAAAGCGATCAAAGAGATGAAAAAGCCTTTTAATGTGAAAAAATTTTATCGAAGAACGTTTCTTGTGATTTACGATATTATCAGTGTGATTCTGGCAAGCTATCTTGCACTGATGATCCGTTACGGATTTTCGGTGTCGGAGATTCCGGAACATTTTTTGAAGCCGATTACGGATTTCCTGCCGTTCAGTATTGTGATTACACTGATTGTTCTTTATATTTTCCGGATGTATAACAGCCTGTGGGCTTATGCGGGAGAGACGGAATTGCAGAATCTGATCTGTGCGTGCATCATTTCCTCCGCATTACAGGCGGTTGGATTACAGTTTTTCCGTTTCTACGGAAGACAGGCCGTACCTAGCAGTTACTATTTCCTTTATATGTTCCTGCTGATCAGCTTTATTTTTGCGAGCCGGTTTTCTTACCGGTTTCTGCGTAGTCTGAAGCACAAGAATCAGAACAGGAAAAATGCGATTTCGGTCATGATTATAGGTGCCGGAGAAGCTGCAAATGTCATTATCAAGGAAATTGTGAACAGTAATTTCTCTACCATGGTCATCCGTTGCATCATTGATGATGATAAGGGAAAATGGGGGAAATTCATTCAGGGAATCAAGGTTGCAGGCGGTCGTGATAAGATTATAGAATGTGCGGAACAATATGATATTGATGAGATTATTATTGCAATGCCCTCGATTTCCAGATCCCAGATGAGCAGTATTCTGGATATCTGTAAAGAAACGAATTGTAAGCTGCGTTCCCTCCCCGGAATGTATCAGCTGGTAAACGGGGAAGTCAGCGTCAGCAAGCTCCGTGATGTGGAAGTGGAAGATCTTTTGGGAAGAGATCCGATTGAGGTTGATCTGGAATCAATTCTTTCCTATGTGCAGGGCAAGCGCGTTCTGGTAACAGGAGCCGGCGGCTCCATTGGAAGTGAGCTGTGCCGTCAGATCGCTTCCCATAAACCGTCACTGCTCATCATGTTGGATATTTATGAGAACAGCATTTATGACGTGCAGCAGGAGCTGAAAACCCATTTTCCGGATCTGAATCTGGAAGTGTTGATTGCATCGGTTCGTAATACGAACCGGATGAACTGGATTTTTGACCATTATAAGCCGGAAATTGTCTATCATGCAGCAGCACACAAGCATGTTCCACTGATGGAGACAAGTCCGAATGAAGCTGTAAAGAATAATGTTTTCGGAACCTGGAAGACCGCCTATGCGGCAGCCATGAACGGAACGAAGCGTTTTGTTATGATTTCTACAGATAAAGCGGTAAACCCGACCAATATCATGGGAGCCAGCAAGCGGATCTGTGAAATGATTATCCAGACCTTTAATAAGCACTTTGATACCGAATTTGTAGCGGTACGGTTTGGAAATGTACTCGGAAGTAACGGAAGTGTTATTCCTTTATTTAAAAAGCAGATCATGGAGGGAGGCCCGGTTACGGTAACCCATCCGGATATTATCCGGTATTTCATGACCATTCCGGAAGCGGTATCACTGGTGTTACAGGCCGGTGCCTATGCGAAGGGCGGAGAAATCTTTGTCCTTGATATGGGAAAACCGGTGAAGATCCTGGATCTTGCCAGAAACCTGATTAAACTGTCCGGCTATCGCGTCGGAGAGGACATCAAGATTGAATTTACCGGCTTACGTCCCGGTGAGAAGCTATATGAAGAGCTTCTGATGGAGGAAGAGGGACTTAAGGAAACCGATAATAAGATGATTTATATTGGAAAGCCCATCGAACTGGATGAAACCGAATTCTTTGTACAGTTGAAAAAACTCAAAGAAGAGTCGAAGGATGAGAGTAATGATATCCGGGCACTGGTCAAAGAAATCGTACCGACGTATCATTATGCCGACAGCAGTTCAGCCATGCAGAAATGATGGAGCATGCTGACCGAGGAAGCTGGCTTACAAAGGGAAGCAGGTACCATCATTTCTATAGGGCGGACGCCCGACATGAAATAAGCTGCCTTAGAAGAAGTACAATTCAGACAGAGAAGCAGAAAGCAGCTTATGAATGGGCATGGCTGAACTGCAACAGAAGACCATGCAGAAATGATGGAGCATGCTGACCTGTCATATAGAAAGAAAACAGAAAGAAGGATGCAGTATGGAAAAGAAGCGGATTTACCTTTCTTCCCCGACCATGCATGGCGAGGAACAGGCATTTATCAATGAAGCATTTGCAACGAACTGGGTGGCTCCGTTGGGACCGAATGTCAATGCACTGGAGCAGGAAATGACAGCCTATATGGGTGGCGGATATGCCTGTGCACTGAGTGCCGGAACAGCAGCCATTCATCTGGCACTGCGCATTTTAGGCATCGGACAGGGAGATGTTGTATTTGCACCGAGCCTTACCTTTGATGCAACCTGCAATCCGATTGTATATGAAAAGGGAACACCGGTCTTTATTGATTCCGAAAAGGACACCTGGAACATGGATCCGGAGGCACTCTGCAAGGCATTTGAAAAGCATCCGGATGCCAAAGCCGTAATTGTGGTCCATCTGTACGGAACTCCGGCAAAGCTTAATGAAATCATGGCGATCTGTGAGGAACACCATGTGCCGCTTATTGAGGATGCGGCAGAGTCCTTAAGCAGTACCTACCGTGGAAAGCAGACCGGAACCTTTGGAAGGATTGGCATTATCTCCTTTAACGGAAATAAGATTATTACCACCTCCGGCGGCGGCATGCTGCTATCCGCAGACGAAGAAATTACCAAGAAAGCACTCTTCCTTGCCACGCAGGCAAGAGATCAGGCCAGATATTACCAGCATTCGGAGCTTGGATATAACTACCGCATGAGCAATGTGGTTGCCGGAATCGGCAGGGGACAGCTTCTTCACCTGGAAGAGCATAAAGCATTGAAGAAGGCCATTTATCAGCAGTATAAGGAAGCCCTTGCAGATATTGATGAAATTACCATGAATCCTTTAAATCCGGATGGAGATGCCAATAACTGGCTTTCCTGCATCACGCTTAAGGAGGGAAGCAGGGTAACGCCGAATGACATCATGGATGCACTCGATGCTGAAAATATTGAATCCCGCCCGATTTGGAAGCCGATGCATTTACAGCCCATTTATGCCGGTGCTGAATTCTTTATGGCAGATGGTGAGCAGCTCAATGCTGCAAAGGTAAAGGGCGATAACGGCGAAGACTGGGACAGAAGCGTAAGCGGTGATATTTTCCGCAGAGGCTTATGCCTGCCAAGCGACATCAAGAATACCGAAGAAGATATGCAGAGAATTATTGAAATTGTTAGAGGTTGCTTTAAATGATCTTCTGTGGGTATCTGCATTCATTGAATTCTGCGGCACAAGCATACTTAGTTCCAGGGCATAGCGGAGGTGCTTAGAAGTTCATTTATTTCGTACGTAGGCAGCAAGGATTGGACATGGATGTCCAATCAAGCAGCAATCGAGCCCGGATGGCTCGTTGATGCGGTTGCGTCCGTATTTAATACACCAGATCGAAATAAATAGAACTTCTTAACACCGCAGGTCCGCCCTGGAACAAGTATGCTGTGCCGGAATTGAATCAGAATTAGAATCGGAATCGGAATCAGAACCAGAATACGAAAGGAGGCACCCTCTATGTACAAAAACTGCATCAAACGCCTGTTGGATATCCTTTTATCCTTAACCGGAATCATCCTGCTTAGCTGGCTCTACCTGATCCTTTTTATTCTGGTACGGGTGAAATTGGGAAGCCCGGTGTTTTTCAAACAGCAGCGTCCGGGTAAGAATGAGAAAATATTTACCCTATATAAATTCCGTACCATGACAGATGCAAGGGATGAAAATGGAAACCTTTTACCGGACGAGGTAAGACTGACTGCTTTTGGTAAAATGCTCCGAAGTACCAGTTTAGATGAATTGCCGGAATTGTTTAATATTCTCAAAGGGGATATGAGCCTCATTGGACCACGCCCGCTTTTGGTAAAATATTTACCTCTTTATAATGAAGAGCAAAAGCACCGGCATGATGTCCGCCCAGGATTGACCGGATTAGCACAGGTAAACGGACGGAACGCTATTTCATGGGAAAAGAAGTTTGAGTATGATGTAGAATATGTTAGAAATCTCTCGTTTTTGCTGGACTGCAGGATTCTGTTGCAGACAGTAAAGGCCGTTTTTAAAAGAGAAGGCATAAGCAGTGCAACCGATGCTACAATGGAAGCATTTAAAGGAACACCGGAGAAATAATAGAACAGAAAGAAAGGGTAAAGCCGTGAACATTTTATTTTGTAGTGTGGGAAGACGATGTGAATTATTAAAAGATTTTCGGACGACAATGGGAGACGGGCTGAAAATAGTTGTTACGGATAACAGTCCCGTGGCACCGGCAATGGCATTTGCAGATAAGGCATATCTTGTGCCATTAATTACGGATCCTTCTTATATTTCAATTATTTTAGATATTTGTAAGAAGGAGGATATTCAGGCTGTAACAACACTGATTGATCCGGAAATCGTGCTTCTTGCAAAACACAGGGCAGAGTTTGAAGCAATCGGAGTGCTGGTTCTTGCTCCATACGAAGAAACTGCAAGGCTGTGCTTTAATAAATATGAGATGTATCGTTTTCTGGTAGAAAAGAATATCCCCACGATCAAAACGTATGGTACCTATGAGGAATTTATGCGGGATTATCAAAAGGGAGAGATTTCTTTTCCTGTTTTTGTGAAGCCCAGAACCGGAAGCGGCAGTGTGGGGGCGAGAAAAATTGATACCCCGGAGCTGTTAAAGCAGGTGACGGAGCAGGATGAAAGTCTGATTATTCAGGAATTAATGACAGGGCAGGATCTTGACGCAGACGTATATGTAGACACAGTGAGCCACAAGCCTGTTGCCATTTTTTCAAAAAGAAAACTCTCTACAACAATAGGTGGTGCCAATAAAACCATATCCTTTAAAGATGATAACTTATTCGGGTTTGTACAGAAGGTAATGTCAGTTTTACGATTTAACGGACCTTTGGATATGGATTTTTTCTATCAGAACGGACAATACTATTTATCAGAAATTAATCCGAGGTTTGGAGGTGCTTATCTGCATGCATATGGTGCCGGGGTGGATTTTGTGAAATTAATCAGGGAGAATGTAGAAGGGCGTGAAAATCCGGAAAATATTGGAAATTATGAGGAAGATGTAATCATGATGATGTATGACAGTGTTGTTATAAAAAAGAAAAGTGAACTGGATGCGAATCTGATTACAGCATAGTTGGAACAATTCCTGAACTATCCGGGCAGAGATGCGGGTAATTATAAGACAGCGTCCTGAACCAGTGGAGAATTCATCTGCTGGTTCAGGACGCTGTCTTAATGTCTGGATAACAGGTTCTGGTAGGCATCTACTACAATCTGTCTGTTGAAATGCTCTTCCACATGCTGGTGTCCGTGTATTCCCATATTACAGCGCTCTCCGGGTGAGCAGGAGAGTACTGCCTGCACTGCCTTAAGAAGGGATTCTTTACTCCTTGCCGGAAACAGAATTCCACTTTGGCCAGTGACCGTTTCCCGACAGCCTGGAACATCTGTTGTCAGGACTCCCCTCCCACAGGCAGCTGCTTCCAGACATACATTGGAAAGTCCCTCATGATAGGAGGGATGAATGAGGATGTGGCAATTTGCCATGACCTCCGGGACATTGTCAATGTGACCATAATAGGTGAGGCAGCCCTGAGACTCTAATTCCTGAATCATGGGTTCGTATGTGGAGCGGCTTTCCTCTTCATATTCTCCAACAAGTTCGAAATGGACATTGGAATAAGCTTCAGATATCTTCTGTACGGCATAAAGGTATTCCTCAATTCCTTTGTCTTTCATAATGCGCAGGACAGCTAAAAAACGAATTCCGTTTTCCTCAGAAGGATAGGGACAAAACGGATGCTCTTTTAAATTGACGCCGGAGCCTGGAAGTAAATGAGCGTTTTGTAATGCGATTTTATGCTTTTGCATAAATTGCAGATTTCCTTCGTTTTGGAAGAATACACGCAAGGCTTTTGCGGCAACATATCTGTATAAAAGTAATAATATTTTGCCGAGGAATCCCGGATTTTCCAATGCAGTGCCTAATCCGGTAATGTTCATTGCGTAAGGAATTCTGCAGCCTCTGGCAGCAATACCGCCATAAAGATTGGGTTTTATGGTATAAGTGAGTATAAGATCAGGGACTTCGGTTTTCAGAAGAGCCTGATACTGCTTCAGTAATTTGAGATCCTTTACAGGATTCATACCACGTCTTTCCAGATTACAGGAAACAATTCTGGCACCCAGATTCTCTAATTTGGTGCAGTTTTCATCAAATGGAACACTAATAAGAACCTCTGCTCCTTTTTGAATAAAAGAGGATATTACCTCTTTACGAAATAAAAATAAGCCGTTTGCATAATTTGACAGAATTAAAATTTTCATAGAAACCTCATCTTGGTTGGTGTTGCAATTACAAATTAATTATAAATATAAACCGGAGAAAAAGCAATTTGCATTGAGGTTAATTTGATTGGAAAAGTAATACTGCGGTTTTCAAAAGCGGTTTTCAAAAGTGAGTTCTCTGTTGAAATATATAGACAGGTAGTGGTATAATATTAACATCTTTTTGAGATGTTATGTCTTTTAATGCGAAAGTGAAATGGAGAAAGAGAAGATATGAGTTTGTTTGAAGAACTATTAAACAGGGAAACGAAGCTGTCTCTGGTGGGACTTGGCTATGTCGGAATGCCGATTGCAGTTGCCTTTGCAAAGAAGATTCAGGTTGTCGGATTTGACTTAAATGAACACAAGATTGAACTTTATAAAAACGGGATAGATCCAACGAATGAAGTCGGAAATGAAGTGATTAAGAATACAACCGTAGACTTTACAGCAGATCCTTCAAAGCTGCGTGAAGCGAAGTTTCATATCGTAGCAGTTCCGACCCCGGTAAATGCGGATCATACACCGGACCTGACACCGGTAGAGGGTGCAAGCCGGATCTTAGGACAGAATCTGACGAAAGGATCTGTGGTTGTCTTTGAATCAACCGTATACCCGGGAGTTACGGAAGACATCTGTGTACCGATCCTTGAGAAGGAATCCGGACTCAAATGCGGTGTGGATTTTAAGATCGGATATTCCCCGGAGCGTATTAATCCGGGAGATAAGGTACACCGCCTTGAAACAATTACGAAGATTGTATCCGGTATGGATGAAGAAACACTGGATACCGTAGCGAAGGTTTATGAACTGGTTGTGGAAGCCGGGGTATACCGTGCAGAGTCGATCAAGGTGGCAGAGGCTGCCAAGGTAATTGAGAATAGCCAGAGAGATATCAATATTGCTTTTATGAATGAACTGTCCATGATCTTTAATAAGATGGGCATCGATACCAAGTCTGTTCTGGAGGCGGCAGGAACCAAGTGGAATTTCCTGAAATTTGCGCCTGGACTTGTCGGAGGACACTGTATTGGTGTGGATCCGTATTATCTGACCTATAAGGCAGAATCCCTTGGATACCATTCCCAGATCATTTTATCCGGGCGCCGGATCAATGACGATATGGGTAAATATGTGGCAGAATCCCTTGTTAAGAATTTGATTAAGGCAGAGATTCCGGTAAGAGGAGCTAAAGTAGCCATCTTGGGATTTACCTTCAAGGAAAATTGTCCGGATACCAGAAACACCAAGGTCATTGATATTTATAAAGAGCTTGGGGAATATGGAATTACCCCAATCGTGGTAGATCCGGCAGCAGATGCAGACGAGGCAAAGCGGCTTTATGGAATTACCTTTGAAACCATGGATGCTGTGAAGAATATGGATGCAGTTGTCATTGCGGTAGCGCATAAGCAGTTCCTTTCTTATACCAGAGAACAGATCAGTGAGTTCTTTAACCCTTCCTGTGAAAAGAAGGTACTGATGGATATTAAGGGAATTCTTGACCGGAAAGAATATCTTTCCGATGATTATATTTATTGGAGATTATAAAATGAGTAAATGGGCAGAGCAGACAGGCAGTAATAAGAAACGGTGGATTCCTTTTCTGTTACCGGCGGCTCTGCTCTTATTTTTTGAAGGAATGTTTCTGGTTTACGGGCCGGGAGTGTATAATGATTCGGAGCAGTATCTGCAGATGCATATTCATCGGGAACCGTTATATCCCCTGTTTTTGTGGGTGTTTCGTTTGTGTACTCCGGAACATTATCTGGTTCTTATGGGAATCCTGCAGAATTTATTTATGGCAGTTTCTATCTGGCTTTTGACAGGATCTATAGCACGGAAGTTTTCACTTTCCATTGGCTGGCAGCTTCTTCTTGTTTTACTTCAGGTGTTCCCTCACCTGATGACGAAATATTTTTCGGTGATGAGTGTTTTTATTACGAATTCGGTGATGAGTGAAGCGCTGACTTTTCCGTTATTTACGTTATGGGTGATGAATGCACTGGAGCTTTTGTGGGAAGGAAAGCGTAAGAATGCAGTGGGAATGCTGCTGCTCTCCATTCTGCTAAGTCTCACACGCAGTCAGATGATGGTTACGGTTCTGATCTTCTTTCTTGTGGAATTATACAGGATCATTTTTGTCTGTCATAAGAAAAGAATACTGGTTTCTGTGATTGGGCTGGTTATATTGTTGGCAGCAGCTTTTGGTATACGTACCTTGACGGTACGATGCTATAATTTAGCTGTGCATGGCAGATTTATCAACAACACATATGGAAATGTGAATCTGGTAACGGATATGATTTATGCATCTGACCGCGAAGATGGAGAAAACATAAAGGATGAGCAGACGAGAGCCTTCTTTTATGAAATCTTTGATAAGGCATGGGAGATCGAAGGAAATTATCAGTTTGCAGGAAGTTCTTTGAGTCAGCGTGCAGAGCATATAGAGCAGAAGCATGATGATATTAAATTTTATTGTGTTGAGGACACTTTTTATCAATATTATGATCAGAATGTGACAACGGATTATATTACCCAGAACCTTTTAGCAGATGAACAGGCAGCAGCAATTATGAAGGGGATCTTCCCGAAATGCTTCAAAAACTGGCTGCTGACCTACTGCGGAATTGTGTATTACGGACTGATCAGGAGCATTGCAGTGGTTCATCCGCTGATTAATTTTGCAGCAATGTTGATTTATGCATCCGCAATTGCAGTCACCATATGGTTGTGGAAGAGAAACCGGAAGAGTCCGGCAATTCTCATGATGTGCCTTTCCTTTCTTTTTATTGCAGGGAATACAGCGGCAGTGGCATTGACAATTATGTGCCTGTCACGCTATATGATTTATGGATTTTCCCTGTTTTATCTGTCGTATCTCATGGTAGCGGCAGAGTTGCTTGGAACGTATCAATGTGATAAAATGGTAACTATTCAGAGCCATGCAAAATCTGATAAATATGATCGAAATGCTTGCATTTCGGAGCATATTTGACAGATTTTATATGGCGAAGTAACTACATGAGGTAAACTACGCTGTGAAACAGCGGTTTTGCGAATGGAGTTCTGAATAGTTACGAATGATCAATAATTAATATCGGCAGCTTATGAATGGCATGGCTGGACAAATGTGCAGAGAGGATAACGCAATGGGATATCAGAATCTTGTATTTGACAAAGAAAGTGTATTTTTAGTTACCGGTGGCGCCGGTTTTATCGGATCGAACCTCTGTGAAGCAGTTTTGAATATGGGCTATAAGGTACGATGTCTGGATAATCTTTCCACCGGCAAATATGAAAATATTGAGCCGTTTACACAGAATCCCCGTTTTACGTTTATCAAAGGAGATATTCGTGATCTGGATACCTGTATGGAAGCAACGAAGGGCGTGGATTATGTGTTGAATCAGGCCGCATGGGGGAGTGTACCCAGAAGCATCGAGATGCCTCTTCTGTATGAGGAAATCAATATCCGTGGAACCTTAAATATGATGGAAGCATCCAGACAGAATGGGGTTAAGAAGTTTGTTTATGCATCCAGCTCTTCCGTATACGGAGATCATCCGGTACTTCCGAAGAAGGAAGGACAGGAAGGAAAGCTGTTATCCCCTTATGCACTGACGAAGCATGTGGACGAGGAGTACGGCAGACTTTATAAAGTGCTGTATGGCCTTGACACCTATGGCATGCGCTATTTTAATGTGTTTGGGCGCAGACAGGATCCGAATGGTGCGTATGCAGCGGTGATCCCGAAGTTTATTAAGCAGTTAATGGATGGCGAGACTCCTACAATCAATGGAGATGGCAGACAGTCCAGAGACTTTACCTATGTTGAGAATGTTGTAGAAGCGAACTTAAAGGCATGTCAGGCTTCTTCGGAAGCTGCCGGTGAGGCATTTAATATTGGAGCAGGCGGCAGAGAATTTCTCATTGACGTTTATCACAATATCTGCAAGGCTTTGAATAAAGAGGTTGAGCCGAACTTCGGTCCTGACCGTAAGGGAGATATCCGGGATTCCAATGCGGATATCAGTAAGGCGAGGGAATTGCTTGGCTATGATCCGGATTATGACTTTGCCAGGGGAATAGCACTTGCCATTGACTGGTACAGGGAAAACCTGTAAGGAGAAGCGGGAATGGACAAGCCGGTTAAAATTCTGCAGATTGTCGGATCCATGCATCCGGGAGGAATCGAGAATTTTGTAATGAATCTTTATGAGCATATTGATCGGGAACAATTTCCCTTCGATTTTGTTGTGCATAAGCAGCAGGCAGGAGATTATACAGAGAGAATCGAAGAGCTGGGAGGTAAGAGCTATTTACTTTCACGACTGACACGTAATCCCATTCGGAATCTTCGTGGAATCTACCGGCTGGTGAAGGAGAATCATTATGACATCGTGATCCGCCATACACCTAATGCTCTCATTGCACCACAGCTTCTTGCAGCGCGTCTGGCAGGTGCACATACAATCTGTCACGCGCACAGTGAGACGGACAGGCAGAAGGTGCTTCATATACTTGGAAAAGGATTGCTTAAAATTGCTGCTGAACGAAGAATTGCCTGTTCTGTAAATGCAGGAAGATGGATGTTTGGAAAGCAGCATTATGAAATCGTACACAATGCAGTAGATATCTCTTTATTTCAGTATTCAAGGGAAAAGGAAGAAAGCATCCGGAAAGAATTTCAGCTTGGAGAACGTCATATTTACGGGCATGTCGGGAATTTCGTATGGTCAAAGAATCATTTACTGATGCTGCAGATTTTTAAAGAAATTCAGAAACAGGATCCGGAAGCAGTACTGTTCTTTGTCGGGCAGGGGACCATGCAGAAGGAAATTGAAGAAAAAGTGCAGGAGCTGTCACTTCAGGACAGTGTGATTCTTACAGGCGTCCGCAAGGATGTGCCGGTATTGATGTCTGCATTTAATGTATTGCTGTTCCCATCGGTATATGAGGGACTTCCGCTTACTTTAATTGAAGCGCAGGCGGCAGGGCTGCCCTGCCTGATTTCAGACAGCATTACAAGGGATGTGATCGTGACAGAAGGGCTGGTGAAGCCGTATTCGTTGGAAAAACAGCCGGAAGACTGGGCTGTAGAAGCAGTTCGTATGGTGAGAGAGAATAGTGACTCCACCAGAGAATGCCAACGGGAGCAGATTGTGAAAGCAGGATATGATTTGGATGCATTGGTAAAATGGTATCAGGACTATTTTACCCGGATTATTACCGGATAGAGTAAAATAGCCCAGGGAGGTATTTATGCAGAACAATAAAAAAACGGATGAGAATAAGCCTCTGCATGTCCTTCATGTGTTTGGCAGGTTAAATCGCGGCGGGGCTGAAAGCCGCGTTATGGATCTGTACCGGAACGTAGATCGTACCAGAATACAGTTTGATTTTATGCAGCACACCACAAAGGTGTGTGATTTTCAAACGGAAATCGAACAGTTGGGAGGAAAGGTTTATCACGTTCCTCCTTTTCGCTTTTGGAATTATTTTTCCTATTGCAAGGCATGGAAACAGTTCATTAAGGAACATCCGGAGATCCGGATTGTGCACGGACATATGACGAGTACGGCATCCATTTATCTTCCTATTGTGCGGAAAAAAGGTGTTTTTACGATTGCACATTCGAGAAATGCCGGTGTGGATAAAGGAATAAAAGGTAAGCTTACGAAATTCCTGCGCCGGAATCTGAAAGAAAAATGTGACCGATGCTTTGCCTGCTCAAAGATTGCAGGCGAGGCTGTGTTTGGAAAAAAAGCGATGGAACAGGGAAGGGTAACGATCATTCCCAATGCCATTGATGCAGCTAGATTTACCTTTGATCCTGAAGTGCGCAGACAGAAACGGGAAGAACTACACATTCAGCCGGAAGAGCTCCTGATTGGAGAGGTTGGCCGGTTTGATCCACAGAAAAATCAGAAATATGCAGTGGAGATTCTGGCAGAATGCAGAAAGAAGAATTTCCCGGCAAAGCTGATTCTGATCGGAGAAGGTCCGCTGATGGAAACGGTGCGGCAGCAGGTGGAGGAGCGCCAGCTTCAGGAATACGTGATTTTTACCGGTCTACAGAAGAATGTCGTGCCTTTTTATCAGGCGATGGATTTCTTTCTGCTTCCATCCTTTTATGAGGGGCTGCCGGGAGTGGCTGTCGAAGCACAGGCGAGCGGATTACGGGGAATCCTGTCCGATGCAATTACGACAGAAGCAGCGATGACCACTCTGATGGAATTCCGGAGTGTACAGGAACCGGCCATAGTCTGGGCAGACCGGATCATTGCCTGTGGACATTATGAAAGACAGAATACATTAAATGAGATGCAGGAGGCTGGATTTGATGTGAAGAATCTGGCAAAACGGTTGCAGGATTTTTATCTGCGTGTGAATGAAGATCATATACAGAAGTTTTGAGATGGAGAACTGAAATGGAGAAACGGAAAATTGTATTTCATTTAAACTGTCTGGAACATGGCGGTGCAGAGCGGGTTGTTTCGAATCTGGCCAATCAGTTTGGACGGGAAGGATATGAGGTAATTGTAGCAACAGAGTGGAAGGGAGAAGAAGAGTTTCCTCTTATTCCGCAGGTGAGACGGGAAATCGTAGGATTGAAACCGGGAGATGAGAAGAAATCCAGAGCTGCCAAGTTCCTGCTTCGCATCAGGTACTTAAGAAAGTTTCTTAAGAAGGAAAGGCCGGATATGGTGATCGCATTTGCACATCGGGCAATTTATCGGGCACTGTCATCAACCTGGGGAACAAAAATTCCGGTGATTGTATGTTGCCGTACAGATCCTGTCGGACATTATGATTCTATATCAGATAAGATCCAGATTAAATTGCTGTTTCCATATGCAGCGGGTGCTGTCTTTCAGACCTATGGACAACGGGATTTTTTCAGACCATATCTGCAGGATAATTCCTGTATTATATTAAACGCAGTTAATCCGAAATATATGGAAGTAGAACGACCTGTTGAGCGTAGGAAAGCAGTAGTACAGTCAGGACGTCTGGTTAGTATGAAGAATCAGGCAATGTTGATTGATGCTTTTGTAAAGGTTCATGAGAAGCATCCGGATTATATTCTCCAGTTTTTTGGTGGGGATTCCGGTGACGGAACCAAAGAAAAGCTGATGAAGAAAATTAGTGACTATGGAGCGCAGAATTATATTTTCCTTATGGGGGATTCGGATCAATTAGAAAAGGATTTGGCAGATGCTTCTGTTTATGCATTTTCATCTGATTGGGAAGGACTACCTAATGCACTTATAGAGGCTATGACGTTGGGACTTCCCATTGTGGCGACAGATTGCCCATGCGGAGGACCCGCAACCATTATGACGAATGAAATTGATGGTCTGTTAATTCCTGTTAAAGATGTGAAAGCTATGGAAGATGGAATTAATCGTTTGCTTGAGGATCGGATATTAGCTGAAAGGCTGGGGAACGAAGCCAGAAAAATTGTGGATCGGGTTAATGTTTCTTTTGTTTTTGAACAATGGAGGGATTTTATTGAGGATCGTGTACAGGCGTGGAATCGGTAAGACATCTGGTGTGTCTTGTTTTATCAGAGAATTGCAATAAGGAGCATTGGCATGTGTGGAATATGCGGCTTTATTTCAAAACAGAATATTACCAGGGATGAGCTTCATGCGATGAATGAAGCCATGATTCATCGTGGCCCGGATGATGGCGGCGTAGAGATTTATCCTATGAAGCAGGGATATTCCATCGGACTTGCACAGCGTCGTCTTGCCATTTTGGATTTATCTTCACTGGGGCATCAGCCGATGCATTCGGCAGATGGCAGAGTGAGTGTTGTTTATAATGGAGAAATCTATAACTTCCGGCAGATTCGTGAGGAATTGAAGGGATATCCCTTTATTTCGGATTGTGATACGGAAGTAATTATTGCCGCGTACTTAAAGTGGGGGATTTCCTGTGTGGATCACTTTAATGGGATGTTTGCGATCTGTTTGTATGACCGGGAGGGCGATATCGTATATCTGATTCGTGACCGCATTGGCAAGAAACCACTGTATTATGAGATTGAGGATGGCAATCTCTATTTTGGATCAGAATTAAAGCCGTTAATGAAACGTCCGGGGTTCCGGGAAGAGATCCGTACCGATGTATTGCCACGCTTTCTTTATCAGCAATATATTGCGGAGCCGGACACGATCTTTAAGAATGTATATAAATTACGTCCGGGAGAAATCCTGTCCTTTTGCTATGGAGGGGTGAAAACCTGGAAATACTGGGATATTAAGAAGATTTACCATGAAATGAAGCAGCAGCCTGTAAGGGACTATGCAGAAGCAAAGGAGACCTTAAAGGAGCTTCTGAAGGAATCGGTAAAGAGAAGAATGATTGCCGATGTGCCGCTCGGGGCATTCTTAAGCGGAGGTTATGATTCTTCCTTAATGACAGCCATTGCACAGGAAATTTCGGATACACCGGTCAAGACTTTTACGATAGGCTTTCCGGTAGAGCACTATAATGAAGCAGAATATGCCAAAGAGGTAGCAGAATTTCTCGGAACGGATCACACGGATCTGTATATTGATGAAGCCCGGATGTTTGATCTTGTCAGCAGCATTCCTGTATATTATGATGAACCCTTTGCAGATTCTTCCCAGATTGCGACCATGCTGGTATCAGAGCTTGCCAGAAAACGTGTAACGGTTGCTCTTTCCGGCGATGGAGGCGACGAATTCTTCTGTGGCTATAATGTGTATGACAAGGTTCATCAGGCACAGCAGCTGGACTGGCTTGGCGAAATGGCGCATGGTATTTGCAACATTCCGGGCGTCTGTTCGTTGAAGCTGGAAGAAAAACTTCCGTTTTCCGTGCGTGCGATTGCCGGTAACCGGCCTAAGGAGACGAAAACACAGTTTGCTTATAATAAATATGAGCCCATTGCCCGTAGAATGGTTCAGGGTGAGCAATTATCCTGTTTTTATCCGGTAGAAAGCAGTTATGACGTAAAGAACTGGCAGATCCGCAGGATGCTGCTTGATATGGATACGTATCTTCCAGGGGATATTCTTTGTAAGGTGGATCGCGCCTCTATGAAATATTCTCTGGAGGCAAGGTGTCCGATTCTGGATAAAGAGGTTATGGAGTACTCCTTCCGGATTCCCCATGAGATGAAATATCAGCAGGGAATTAAGAAGAAAATTCTGAAAGATATTGCATATGATTACCTGCCGAAGGAATTGTTAGAGCGTCCGAAGACAGGATTTGCCGTACCGATGGATCAGTGGCTGCATGGTCCACTAAAAGAACAACTGTTATCCTATTCGGATAATACTTTCCTGAAAAAACAGGGAATTTTTGATCCGGAATATACGTCGATGCGGGTGGCACAGTATCTTGGAACCCGGGATGCCGGACCTTCAACCGGGGCGAATTATTCCAAACTGATGTGGGCGTTTTTTGTATTCCAACAGTGGTTTGAAACCTATAGGAGATAGATAAGATGCATATTGCCTGTATGATAGGATCCCTGTCTAAAGGGGGATCTGAGCGTGTAATGTGTAATTTGATACAGTATTTTATAGAACATAATCACCAGGTTACATTAGTTACTCAATATAAAAGGAATGACGAATATCCGTTGGATGATCGGGTAAATCGGATAATATCTGATATTAATCCGGAGAGGGTTGGAAATAACAGGGTGCTTAATTTCATCCGCCGCTTTCAGAAATTGCGAAATATCTGGAAAACGGAGAAGCCGGATGCTATTCTGGTGTTTATCGGAAAGAATAATTTTATGGCACTTTTAACGGCGTGGGGCTTGCATATTCCGGTTGTGGTATCAGTACGGGCGGATCCTAATCAGGAGTATCCGAACCGATGGATGCGTTTTATGGCACGTCACCTGTTTAAGAAAGCTGCCGGAGTGATCCTTCAGACCAGAGAGTGTATGGAGTTCTTTCCGAAGGCCGTGCAGCGCAAATCAGTGATTCTTCATAATCCTGTGAACGAGGTATTCTTTGAGAATCCTTATGAAGGAGATCGGGAACACACAATAGTTACAGTAGGAAGAATAGATGAAAATAAAAATCAGGCACTTCTTTTACGTGCCTTTGCAGGGATCGCGGCGGACTACCCGGACTATCAGATCCTTCTTTATGGAAAAGGAGATCAGGAGGAGAACCTAAAGCAGCTTGCAGATAGTTTAGGAATTGCAGAGCGTGTCACTTTTGCCGGAAATGTATCCGATATAGCTGATAAAATTAGAAAAGCAGGTGTCTTTGTATTGCCCTCCAACACAGAAGGAATGCCGAACGCGTTAATTGAAGCCATGGTATCAGGACTCCCGGTTATTGCAACAGATTGTCCCTGTGGAGGTCCAAGAGAGCTGATTGACCATGGTAAAAATGGATTACTGACCCCGGTTGATGACGTGGAGAAAATGAAAGAAAACCTGCAATCCGTGTTAAACAACTCGCAAAACGCATATCAAATGGGGCAGAATGCGAGAAAAACAACAGATATTTATCGTGAGGAAATTGTTTATCGGGAGTGGATGGATTATCTGATGAGTGTGATCAGAAAAAACAGATAATCCAGTAAAAATCAGTAATTCGAAGCGTCTTATAAATGACTTCAAGACGAAAAACGGAGAAAAAATATGTGTGGAATCGCTGGATTCTGTAATTTTCACGGATCCGTGAAAATGCAGGAAGAAAATTTGGAAAAAATGAAACAACGAATGCTTCACCGTGGTCCGGATGCAGGAGGAAGCTATATTTCGGAAGATGGCAAAGTGGCATTGGGACATCGCAGATTATCCATTGTGGATCTTTCTGAAGCCGGTCTTCAACCCATGAAATCCCATAGCGGCCGTTACGTTATGGTTTATAATGGGGAGATCTATAATTATAAGAAGCTTTCCCAAAAGCTTCTCAAGGAAAAGAAGGTGGAACGGTTCCGGGGAACCTCCGATTCTGAAGTGATTCTGGAAGCATTTGAAGCATACGGGGTGGAAGAGGCGATAGCGCAGTGTAAGGGAATGTTTGCCATTGCACTTTATGATACGAAGGAGCAGAAGCTGTATCTATTGCGTGACCGTATCGGTGAGAAGCCTTTGTATTATGGCTTTATGGGAGATACCTTCGTGTTTGCTTCCGATGTGGCCTGTATTGCTACTCTGGACGGTTTCAAGAATCCTGTTAATAAAGATGTACTGGGTATTTACTTTACTCATGGATATATCCCGGCGCCCTATTCTATTTATGAAAATATCTATAAATTAGAACCGGGATGCATTCTTGAAATTAAATCACCATTTAAGAAATACGACATTTCAACCTACTGGTCCATCAAAGAGGTGGCACAACATGGACAGGAGCATCTGTTCAAGGGAACTTATGAAGAGGCAGTGGATGAACTGGAACGCCTGTTAAAAGCATCCATTCAGGATCAGATGATGGCGGATGTACCGGTTGGCGCTTTTTTATCTGCCGGAATTGACAGCAGTACGGTAGTTGCCCTGATGCAGTCCCTGCATCCGGATAAGGTGAAAACCTTTACCATCGGCATGGAGGATGAAAAGTATAACGAAGCTGTCTACGCTAAGGAAATTGCGGCTTATTTGGGGACGGAACATACCGAACTATACATCACTGAGGAGGATGCCAGGAGTGTTATTCCGAAGATTCCCTTTATCTTTGGAGAGCCGTTTGCAGATTCTTCCCAGATTCCGACTTATCTTGTAAGCAGGATGACAAGAGAACATGTGACCGTATCGCTTAGCGGTGATGGTGGGGATGAACTGTTTTGTGGATATAATTCATATATGTCAGTCGATCGGCTGTGGAACAAAATTAGGCAGGTGCCGTATGGCATTCGTAAGCTGGCAGGTGAGTTGGTACTGCATAGTCCGCTTGCCAATAAGGAAACATACCGGGTTAAAGGAACACTTCTTGGTGCCAGGGGAGCATCCGATCTTTACCGGCTATCCATGGAGAGGGAGCCGATAATCAGGAAGATTGCATTATCTAAGAAAGAATTACCATATAAATACACCGAGTATGATCCGGAATTTTTAAGAGAAACGAACCACAATATCATGTTAATGGATATGTTAATGTATCATCCGGATGATATTCTTGTGAAGGTGGACAGGACAGCGATGGCAGTTTCACTGGAAACCCGTGTTCCAATGCTGGATAAAGATGTGGTAGAATTTGCATGGACCCTTCCGGTTGAATTTGAACGTCAGAACGGTGTAGGCAAACGGATCTTAAGAGATGTCCTGTACCGTTATGTTCCGAAAGAAATGATGGAACGCCCCAAAAAGGGATTTTCCATTCCAATCCGGAAATGGCTGAAGGAAAAGGAGCTTCGTGAGTGGGCAGAAAATCTGATTGACAGGAAGACGCTCTGTCAACAGGGGATTCTCAATCCGGATGTCGTCTGGAAAATGTGGACAGACTTTATCGAAAAAGATGAATGGAGAATTCAGATCTGGTATGTTCTGATATTCCAGGAATGGATGAGTTATGTACTTTAATTCCTATGTATTTATCCTGTTCTTTCTGCCTCTTTCTGTGATCGGATATTTTCTGTTGCAGAAAAGAGGATGGAGAAAGGCGGCAGCTGTTTATATCATCGGAATGACACTGTGGTTCTGCGGATATGGAAATCCGTGGAATGCAGTGATTTTTGTATTACTTATTTTTATGAACTATGGCTTTGTTATCCTGCTCAGGCGAAAGAAAAATCATACAGAGGCTGCCGGCAGTGGTGAAAACGCAAGTGATACGAAAAAAGGGAGCAGACAGAAAAAATGGGTACTCACAGCAGGAATTTTACTGGATGTTGTGATTTTGATTTTTTGCAAATTTTCCGGCAGGCTTCCTCTGGGAATCAGTTTTTATACCTTTCAGTTAATTGCGTACCTCGTGGATACCTATCGTGCAAAGTGTGAAGATCAGACTTTTTTTGAGTATCTGCAGTTCATGTGCTTCTTTCCGCGATTCCTGCAGGGGCCCATCGTGCTTCAGGAGGATTTTATTCCGCAGCTCCGGGCAGAAAACAGGAGCATTCTTTCCTATGATCATTTAGGAAGAGGGCTTTACAGCTTTGCCCTCGGACTTGGAAAGAAGGTTCTGGTTGCAGATTCCCTTGCGAAAATTGTCAGCCAGGGATATGCTGATGTGACAGCACTGAATTCAACAGAAGCGTTGCTCGTTATGGTCTGCTATTCTCTGCAGCTTTATTTTGATTTCAGTGGCTATTGTGACATGGCATCCGGAATTGCCCTGATGTTTAACGTAAATCTTCCGGTGAACTTTCATTCGCCATACAAAGCAGCTTCCATATCGGAATTCTGGGACCGCTGGCATATGACATTAACGAGATTCTTTACGCGATATGTGTATATTCCACTTGGAGGAAGCAGGAAAGGAACGGCAAGAACCTTACTTAATATCATGATTATTTTCTTATTAAGTGGCTTCTGGCATGGAACGAACTGGACCTTTCTTGTCTGGGGAGCACTCCATGGCCTATGTATGGTCTTTGAACGGGTTACCGGATATGAGAAGTGGAAGCTGCCCCATGTACTGAAGGTGGCATGGAACTTTGTGCTCATGACCTTTGCGTGGAGTATTTTCCGGGCAGAGTCTCTGTCACAGGCAGGACAGCTTTGGAACCGTCTTTTCACCGGTGGGATCGGTAAGATCAGCGGACAAATAACAAGTGTTTTTAATGATACAATGGAAATCCGGCTTCTCGTCAGAATGAAGCTTTTACCATTTCTTTCGGGACATCCGGGGATGCCGGCCGTTGTGATGACCGTGGTACTTCTGATTGCCTGCTTCTTTATGAAAAATACCACGCAGAAGACAGAACAGATGAAATGGAATGCATGGAAGATGCTTGTAACCGTAGGGCTATTATTCTGGAGCGTAATGTCTCTTGCGGACATTACACAGTTTTTATATGTAAATTTCTAAGTATTGATGAAATAAAACAGAGAAATTTAATTTGGATTTGATTTTAATAAAACATAAACTCTATAGATATGTATGAAGTGTAATTGGATAAATTCGGGAAAGGAGGACAGCAGGGTGAAAACAGCTCAATCATCAGATGATCAGACAAAAATCACAGAGTCTGAGAATAGCCGCAAGGCGAAACGTTGGTTTTTCAACACATTAGTACTGCTGACTGTTTTACTCATTGGTACTGCTGCCATGGTAATTTTCGTGGATCCTTATTTTCATTACCACAAGCCGTTGTCCTTTTTGTCCTACCGGATTTATGAGGAGCGTTATGTGAATGATGGAATTTCACGGCATTTTACTTATGATGCTGTGATTACCGGAACCTCCATGGCTCAGAACTTTAAGACAAGCGAGCTGGATGAACTGTATGGCACGCATTCCGTGAAGGAACCATTTTCTGGCGCAGATTTCAGGGAATTGAGTGAGAACCTTAACCGGACGCTGCAGTATGGGCAGGAGGTTAAGATGGTGGTAATGCCATTGGATTACAATGCTCTCCTTCAGGCTGCCGATTGGCAGAAATATGAGGAATACCCGACCTATCTGTATGACAATAATATATTTAATGACACACGTTATGTATGGAATAAAGCGATTTTTTATCATGGAGTGGTGGCAGATCTGCTGCGAACCGTAAGCGGAGAACCGTCGACTACCATGGATGAATATTCCTCGTGGGTGCATGAGACCGGGTTGGAGCATATCATGGCTTCTTATACCAGGGAAGACCAGCATCCGGTAGAAGATCCTTCCTTTAACGAGGAGGACCGCAGGATGGTAGAAGAAAACATTACAAAGAATATTGTTGATCTGGTCAACCGTTATCCGGATACGGAGTTTTATTTTTATTATCCGCCCTACAGTATCTGCTACTTTGACGGACTCTATCTGCAAAATGCATTGACCAGGCAGTTGGAAGCAGAACGGCTTACGACAGAGCTTTTGTTGCAATGTCCGAACGTAAAGTTGTATAATTTCTTTGACCAGACACAGGTTATCTGTAATCTGGATTACTATAATGATACGGTGCATTATTCTGCGGAAGTTAGCTCCATGATTCTGAACTGGATGAAGGAAGGAACGGGACTCGTTACGAAAGAAAATTATGAACAGAAGCTTTCGGAAGAAGCAGAATATTTTAACCATTATGATTATGACAGCATTTATGCAGTACTGGGTGAGGTGACGCCATGATAATCATTCGTATGTCCGGAGGGCTGGAACGGCAGATGTTCCAGTATGCCCTGTACATGAAGCTTACGGCGATGGGACGTGAAGTAAAATTTGATGATATCAATGAATATCGGGATGAACGGGCGAAACCGATTATGCTTTCGGTGTTCGGACTGACTTATCCGCGGGCAACCTGGGATGAAATTAATGTATTTACCGACGGCTCTACAAAATTATGGGCTCGTCTTCGGCGGATCTTTGGCAGACGTAGAACCAATATTTATCGGGAAAAGGGATATTATGATCCGCAGGTGCTTGCCATGGAGGAAGGATATCTGGATGGAAGTTTTCAGAGTGAAAGGTATTTTGCAGATATCAAAGGAGAGGTACGGAATGCATTTCAATTCCCGCATCTTGCAGGAATGCATCTTCCGGAATCTGTTTATGATTCTACGGTAGAGCTGCTTCAGCGGATCAGAGAGACTAAGGCTGTTGGAATACATATCCGGCGGAGTGATTCAAGACCGAATGAGGAATTATATGAGAATATCTGTACACCGGATTATTATCGTGCAGCAGTGAATTATATACAGGAACGATGCCCGGATGCCACTTATTATATTTTCAGTAATGAACCAAAGTGGATTAAGGGATGGATGAAGGATCTGATTAAGAGTCAGATTACCGAAGACATGACCAGAGAGCAGATTGTAGCGATCCGGAAGCGGTTCGTTATGGTACAGACGAATACAGAATATACTTCATATCTGGATTTGCTGCTGCTGCAATTATGTAAGCATAATATTATTTCCAATTCAAGCTTTGGTTGGTGGGGAGCATGGCTGAATGACCATGCAGATAAAATTGTCATTGCACCGACACCATGGATGAACAATTCCCAGGGAGAGGAAATCTATACAGAGGGAATGGTTCTGATCAACGGAAAGGGTAAAGTGGAACACAGGGTAAAATAAATGGATATCATTCGTATGGAAGGCGGATTGGGAAATCAGCTTTTTCAATATGCCTTATACCGGCAGCTGCAGTTTATGGGCAGAACGGTTAAGATGGATGTGACAACCGAATATGGAAGAGAGTATGACAGACAGCAGATGTTGTGGGCATTTGATGTTCATTATGAGGAAGCCACGCAGGAGGAAATTAACCGCCTGACGGATGGATTTATGGATCTTCCGTCGAGAATCCGCAGGAAGCTTACCGGGCGCAGAACGAAAAAATATGCAGAGGCAGACAGTAATTTCGATCCGCAGATACTTTTGAAAACACCGGTATATCTGACGGGATACTTCCAGAGTGAGAAGTATTTTAAGGATGTGGAAGGAATACTGCATACGGAACTTAGGTTTTCTGACCGGATTTACGATGGAATTTCAGAGGCATTTGCAGACCAAATAAGGAATTATCAGAAACAGATCCGTGAGACAGAATCGGTATCCCTTCATGTCCGTCGTGGAGACTATCTGGAGCATCCTGAAATATACGGTATGAGCTGTACTACGGAATATTATCAGGCCGGAGTGAGGTATATCCGCGAACGCCACCCGGATGCAGAAATTTTTGTATTTACCAATGATCCGGTCTTTACAGAAAAGTGGCTTCAGGAGAACTTCCTGGGTGATTTTACCCTGATACAGGGAACGAGCGAAGAAACAGGATATCTGGATCTGATGCTGATGAGCCAGTGTAAACACCAGATCATGGCAAATTCGAGCTTTAGTTGGTGGGGGGCATGGCTTAATCCGAATAAAGATAAGATTGTAGTGGCTCCTGAGCCGTGGTTTGGGGATCGGAACTTTCATGATATTTATACGGAAGGAATGATCCGGATTTCACCCCGTGGGGAGGTTAAGAAGCATGGTTGAAACACCGTTAATCTCAGTGATTATTACAGCTTATAATGTGGAAAAATATATCAGGCAATGTATTGAGAGTCTTTTAGCTCAGACTTTTACCTCTATAGAGTTTATTCTGGTAGATGATGGATCTACAGACCGGTCGGGAGAAATCTGTGATCAATATGCACAGCAGTATGAGAGAATTCAGGTAATTCATCGTCCAAACGGAGGACCTTCTGCAGCACGGAATGCAGGGCTTGCGATAGCCAGGGGAAAGTACATCGGATATGTGGATGGGGATGACTGGATTGAACCGGAAATGTATCAGAAAATGTATGATGCCTGTGAACAGAACGGGGCTCAGATGGCAATCTGTTCCTACCGCCAATGGGGAGAAGGGGCAGAAAAAATGAATCCTACCGGGAATGTGCTTGTTTTATCCAAAATGGAGGCCATGGAATTATATATTATGGGGGACAAACAGTATCATATTTACAATTCAGTATGGAGTAAGCTGTTCCTGCGGAGCCTGATTGATAATCTTCGTTTTCAGGAGGGGCACAAATCGGAGGATATCATGTATACAACCTGTACGCTGGGAAAAGTAGAAACCTGTGTATTTGTTGATGAACTGCTTTACAATTACCGAATTGACAGGACAGACAGTATTATGAACAGCAAGTTGGAAGAGAGAAGATTTGAGGATGAAATTCCGTTTATAAGAGAACAGATTGCATACCTTAAAGGATTAGGAATGGTTGACTTGTCCGAGAAGGCATCCTATCAGTTTTATCGTCGCCTGCTGTACTATTATCTGGATTTCAGAAAACGGAAAATGAATCGTGCTGCAAGAAAAATCATACATTTTTTGCGTGAGGAAAAATATAAAATTGTGCAGATTTACAGGAAAGAATATGTACCAATGGGAGACAGGGTAAGAATGCAGATAGCGCTTCATATACCGGTTATTTATTACCTTCTGTCTACGTTATATAGTCGGTTTATTATTCCGCTTAAACAATAGCAGAGGGGAAAGAAGAATGAAGGATCAAATGAATAAGAAAACATTGCAAAGTGGGATTCTGATATTGGTCAGCATGTTGTTTTACCTTTATTTTGCATGGCATGATGGAGTAGTGATCTGTGAAGATTCACCTACTTATATTAATATGAATATTACAAGGGAACCGTTGTATCCGTTACTGTTAGAGATTATGAGACGCATATTTGGAGAGAACTATCTGTTTGCAACCGTTGTCTTTCAAAGTATCCTCGCAGCACTGGCTGCTGTAAGTATTCCTTTGTTTTTTAAAAGAGAGCAGAACATATCTTACATTTGCGAATGGTTTTTGATGATCATTCCCATGGGCTGCTCTCTGTTATGCCGGTTTGCTGCAAAAAGGGCATCCATGTATTCCAATAGTATTCTGACGGAAGGAATTGCCTGCTCTATGTTTTTACTGTTCACACGTTTTCTTTTGGACTATATTATATGCAGAAGAAAAAGATCTTTGTTTTATGCGGGAATTTTTTCATTTTTGCTGGTCTCAACAAGAAAACAGATGTACTTTACAGTTGTACTATTGTTCTTTGCAGTAATATATGTGAATTGGAGCAGGACACAGATAAAAAAAGGAATTCTGATTGCTTTTTTGGGTGTTGCAGCAGTACTGATATCCAATAAAATCTTTGATAACATATATGGATATGCGGTGAGGGGCACAGCGCATACGCATTCCGGTGACGACAGATTTCTTGCAACGGTTGTGTTTTATACTTCAGAAAGGGAAGATGGGGAGCGAATTACAGATCCGGAAGCAAGGGAACTCTTTTATGAGATCTATGATATCTGTGAAGATCAGGGATATCTGAAGCATTCTGCGGGAAAGACATGGAAGCAGAGGGTGACTCATTTTGGTGATTCCTATGACCGTATACAGATTGATACCATGTGGCCTGCAGTGGAAAACTATGTGGGAGAACATTATGATTCAGAGGATGTGGCAAGGGAAAAGAAGGTAGATGAGATTACCCAGACAATCAGCCGGGATCTGTTGCCGGCGGTATGGAAAAAGCTTCTTTTGACATTTGTGGATAATGTGTGTTCCGGATTTGTTACCACGGTAGCGAAGGTTCATCCAGTGCTTCTATGGTATACAGTAATGATTTATTTTGTGTATTTTGCAATGCTTATATATCTCGGAATATGTAACAGGACAGCACCGGCATTTTTGTTTGCAACAATGACACTAATTGCGATATGCTTAAATGTAGGGTTGGTGTCCATGGTTATTTTTTGTCAGACGCGTTATACAATATACAACATGCCACTGTTTTATATGAGCCTGCTTTTAATGATCAGAGAAGTATATCATATGAAAAAAACATGCGTAACCTTCCGTTTTTAAGATTTCCGGAAGGTTACGCATGTTTGCTTATGAAGGACAAGTATGATATAATATTTTGATCTATGCAGCAGTGTATAAATTTAGAAGAATAAAGGTAGAAGAATCATGAAACAGCCCAACCTGTTACAGAAAATAAATCAAATTTTTGATAAGAAGCAGAAGCGCCAGCTGGTGCTTCTTGGGTTTATGATTTTTATTGGAGGTTTCCTCGAGACACTCGGTGTCAGTACAATGATCCCGGTAGTTACCGTGCTTCTGACCCCGGAGAAGGTACAGGAATATATTGATAAATACGAGGTTCTTGGTAATATTTGTACTGCATTTCACATCACCAGTGTGAATCAGGTTGCAGTATCCCTGTTGTTGTTTTTAATGGCGGTCTATGTGATTAAGAATCTTTACCTGTTATTTCTGGTTTATCGGCAGAATACATTCATTACCCAGAATCGTAACAATATGATCAGCCGTGTTATGGCAGAATTCTTAAATCGGCCGTATGAGCAATATCTGGGAGCAGATATTCCAACGGTGTTCCGTATTACGGACAGCGATATTCCACAGACCTTTTCATTGATGCTGGCTGTTTTGTCACTGGCTTCCGAAGTGGTGGTATCATGCCTTATTTTCCTTGTATTACTGATTCAGAATGTGAAGATGACGTTATTTGTCATGTTTGTATTTGGTGTCCTGACCCTGGTCATTGTCAAGGTGCTGAAGCCCAGGTTAAACCGGATCGGGGCTAAGAATCAGGAAATTCAGTCCAGAATTGCCAAGTGGCGTATTCAGGCAACCTACGGTTTGAAGGATGTAAAGGTTCTGAACAGGGAAGAATTCTTTGTAAGAAACTATTATGAGACCGGTAAGGTTGGTGCAAATGTGGCCAGAAACTATGCGGTATTGAATAATACTCCACGTCTTCTTATTGAAACCATTTTTATTGTCAGCATGTTAGGCTACATTACTATTTATATCAACGGCGGTGGAGATGTATCGGAGATGATGACAACGATCGCAACCTTTGGTGTGGCAGCGATCCGTGTGCTCCCAAGTGTAAACCGTATTAATACTTATATTACCGAGATTGCATATGCAACGCCGAGCCTTAACTTTGTATATGAAAACCTGCAGCAGGGTATGAAGACGGATGCCATGCTTGCAGAGCGGAAGGCCAATTCCCAGAAAGAGAAGCTGAAGCTGGATGATAAGATTGAACTGAATCATATTTCCTTCCATTATCCGGATTCCGATAAGAACATTTTTACGGATGCCCATATGGTGGTTCCGAGAGGAAAGTCTGTTGGTATTATGGGATCCTCAGGTGCAGGAAAATCTACGATTGTGGATATTCTGTTAGGCCTTTTACATGCACAGGAAGGACAGATTACCTGTGATGGTGTGGATATTTTTAAGAATTATGAATCCTGGCTTGCACAGATTGGCTATATTCCGCAGAGCATTTATCTGATTGATGAATCCATCCGTGAAAATATCGCATTTGGTATTGATGCGGATAAGATTGATGAAAAACGTATCTGGGAGGTGCTTGAAGAAGCGCAGTTAAAGGAATTTATTGAAGAGCTTCCGGAGGGACTGGATACAACGATCGGAGACCGGGGAATCCGCCTGTCCGGTGGACAAAGACAACGAATCGGAATTGCACGTGCGCTGTATCATAATCCGGAAATCCTGGTATTTGATGAGGCAACATCGGCACTTGATAATGAAACAGAGGCAGCCGTTATGGAGGCTGTGAACAGCTTCCACGGTAAGAAGACCATGGTTATTATTGCGCACCGGCTCAATACCATCGAGAAGTGCGATATTATTTATAAGGTTGAAAACGAGAAAATTGTGGAGACATCATTATGATAGCTACGGAAATTGGGGCAGGTGACGGACTGGGAAACCAGCTGTTCCGCTATATTACCCTGCGCTGTATGGCTTTGGATCATGGCATGGACTGGGGAATCGTGGGAAGTGAAACCATGGCCAACAATATGCATAGCAGCTGTGGCCTGTATTTTATGGATCTGGACTATGGAAAAGAAGTTCCTAAGGAACAGATGAAACGTTATAACGAGAGGGAAGACCGGATCTATATCGGAAATTCCAGACACGATCTGACCCATGGCTGTTACGTGACCGGAGTGGATGAAAAGCTTCTTCATCCGGAAGAAAATACCCTCTATTGGGGAAATATGCAGGCAGAACGCTATTATATCCGGCATAAGGAAGAGATCCGGGAATGGCTTAAGGTAAAAGAAGAATATGATTGTAAGGAATTCAGCAGGGACAACCTGTGTATTCTTCATCTGCGCTGCAGCGACTATCTGGACTGTCCCGAGTTGTACCTTCGGAAGAAATACTGGATGGATGGCATCCGGAATATGAAGAAGCTCCGTCCTGATATGGAATTTATGATTATTACGAATGATGTCAAGGAGGCATCCCGTATTCTGCCCGGAATTCCGGCTTACAATTTTGACCTTGCAAAGGATTATTCGATTATTAAGAATGCAAAATATTTACTGCTTGCCAATTCTTCCTTTGCTTATTTCCCGGCATTTACCAGTACAACGGTACAGTATATCATTGCTCCGAAATACTGGGCGCGGCATAATGTATCGAATGGATACTGGGCATCCGAACAGAATATTTATGATGGCTGGCATTATCAGGATCGGAAGGGAAAGGTATTTACCAGCGAGGAATGCCGCAGGGAATTGGAGCAGTACAAGGAGACGTCTGTTTTTTATAAAAAACTGAATGTTCCGTTGGAGGGTTCACATAAAAAGATTGAAACCTTAAAAAGCAATATCCGTTATCAGATGTATCATGGATTACGGTTATGGCGGGGATTAAAGAGAAAGGTAAAGCTTTTATGGAAAAAATGCTGGAGCTGCCTAATGTAACATTGGCAGCAATGACAAGCGTGAAACTATATGAAACAGTGAAAGCCCTGGAATACAGCATGCAGGGGATTCATTTTGGTGAAGTGGTGCTGATTACCCATCGGAAACCTCTTTTTCTTCCTAAGGGAATTACCTATCGACATACTGATAAACTGACGGATATTGACTGTTTTAATTATAAAATTGCTTATGAGTTAGGGGATTATATCCACACGGACTATGTCCTGCTCGTGCATTATGATGGATTTGTCGTACATCCTGAAAAATGGCAGGATGAATTTTTAAAATATGATTATATCGGGGCACCCTGGCCGATTCCGGCAGATGGAAAACAGCATTGCTATCATGATATTTATGGTAACTGGTGCCGCGTTGGAAACAGTGTTTCCCTGCGCAGCAAGAGACTTTTGGAGTTCCCTCGCAAGGCAGATTTAAAATGGGAAAAGGATGAAGAGGGATTCTTTAATGAAGATATCTTTCTGTGCTGCCGGCATAAGCATGACATTGAGGCTGCCGGAATGAGGATTGCACCGATTGAGGTCGCAAAATATTTCAGTCATGAGCATCCCATTCCGGAGATTGCAGATGTGGATGCACCATTTGTTTTTCATAAGTGGTGGGGAAGAAATGAACAGTATCCGAAATTTCAGAATCCATGGACAAGGCGTTGGATGAAATTAAAGGAATTGATCCGGCCATTATTATTCTGGCGACATGCAGGAAGGTAAAGGTATACGTATGGTTTACGATTGCATTCCATTTTTTAATGAACTTGATATTCTGAACCTGAGGCTTCATGTTCTGGATCCTTATGTAGACAGGTTTATTATTGAAGAAGCCACAGTAACGTTTTCCGGTGAGCCCAAGGAATTGTGTTTTGAAAAGAATAAAGAGATGTTTCGTGAATTCTTACCCAAAATCGAGTACATTGTGGTAGATGATTCGCCGGTTAATACAACAACACATCTGCGGGATAAATTTCAGAAGAACGCGTTGGAAAAGGGCCTTGCGGATGCAGGTGAAAATGACATGATCCTTTTAAGCGATGTGGATGAAATCCCTAATCCCAGAGTTTTGCAGGAGTTGAAGCAGAATTTTGATCCGGACAAGGTGTATCATCTGGCTCAGAGAATGTTTTATTGCTTTATCAATATGGAAGAGGTATCCGGAAATCTGCTTTCCATTACCGGTGAGTTTCCGGGAGTAGAACGGAGAATGTGGCTTGGAACTAAAATTTTTGCAAAGCGAAGCATCCCAAAGGACGGTATTATCCAGCTTCGTGAAGCAAAGGTTACGGCACCGAATGCGGTTCGGGTTGCAGATGGAGGATGGCATTTTGGCTATATGGGAAGCCGGCATGAAGCAGATGTGTCCAAGAGAATTGGAGATAAAGTCGTTGCGGCAGCACATCAGGAATACAATAAGCAGGATATTCTGGCAGAGGCAAAATATCGTCTGATGCTGGGGGAGGATATGTTTGGGCGGGATGCCCGGTTTGAGCGTGTGGAAGTGGATGATACGTACCCGGAATATCTGCTGCAGCACCGGAAGGACTATGAATATCTCATCATGCCCCCGATCAGTAAGGCGAAACGGAACTATATCAGAATCAGTATGAAAGTGAAGAGATTTTTACGGAAGGTATGCCGCAGAATACGCAGAATTTTTAACAGATAGAAAAGTATGAAATTACACTACTGTAAGATGCCGGAGGTAAGGAATGAATCAGAGAAATAAGATTGCAACAGTATATGGATTATGGTTTGCAGACCTTGTCGGAATTGTCATTTCCTTTGTGCTTGCGACGTATATCCGATTCCGGAATTTCCGGGATATGGAGGACAAGGGGATTCATTTTCAGGTATGCCTCCTGCTTTTGCTTGTCTGTACGATTTACAGCTTTTTCCTTGACTGGAACCGGAATTTCGTGAAGAGAAAGACAATAAAGGAATTTGCGGCGATTGTCCAATATGAAATTATTATGTTCCTTGGCGTGCAGCCAATCATGTATTTCTTAAAGTGGTCGGACAAGTTTTCACGCTGGGTGATGATTATCTTCCCTATCGTGAATATTGTGGTCACATTGTTGATTCATTTAGTGATTAAAAAGGCCGTAAAGCTTCATTACCGGTCGGAGTCAACGAGAATTAAAGTCCTTGTCATTACGCAGAAGTCACTTCTTGCGGAGGTTATTGGGAAGCTCAAAAAGGAACTTGACGTCAGCTATCAGATTGTTGACGCAGTATGTATAGAGGATTTAAAGCCGAACTTTTTGGAAGAAGCAACCCTGATGGCATTGGATGAGGTATTTATCTATGCTCCGGATATGCTGCAGAAGCGGGCACAGGAGATCATAGGAAGCTTTGATGAAATGGGCGTCAACTGTCATTTCTGTGTAGAGTTGCCGGGAGCCGACAGTAACCGGACGAAGATCGACAGCTTTGGCAATTATCCGGTTATTACCTATACCAGATTCCGCAGCAGCTATAAGCGTCTGTTGATAAAGCGCGTAATGGATATCGTGGGAGGTCTCGTTGGACTTCTGATCACGGCGGTTTTCTTCCCGTTTGTGGCGGTTGTGATCAAGCTGGATTCACCGGGGCCGGTGCTGTTCTCCCAGATCCGGATCGGACGGAACGGCAGACGGTTTAAGATTTATAAATTCCGTTCCATGTACATCGACGCGGAGGAGCGGAAGAAGGAGCTGCAGTCCCGGAATGAAGTTAAGGGACTGATGTTTAAGATGGAAAACGATCCCCGTATCACGAGGGTTGGAAAATTTATCCGGAAAACGAGTATTGACGAGCTGCCGCAGTTCTATAATGTGGTTAAAGGTGATATGAGCCTCGTGGGAACAAGACCTCCCACAGAGGATGAGTTCGAAAAGTATAACCAGTATTACCGCCGCAGAATCAGCATGACACCGGGACTTACCGGCATGTGGCAGGTCAGCGGCCGGAGTGAAATCGAGAACTTTGACGATGTTGTGAAGTATGATTTACAGTATATTGATAATTGGTCTTTATGGCTGGATATTAAAATCCTGTTTAAGACCATCTGGGTGGTATTTGCAGGGAAAGGCTCCAAGTGATGGATGATCGAATCAAGGTGTTAATGGTTGGGCCGGATCGCAGTGTACATGGCGGAATATCCGGGGTAGTGAATAACTATTACGACGCCGGAATTAACGAAAAAGTAGACCTTAACTACATTGGAACGATGGTTGAGGGAAGTAAACTCCGCAAGCTCTGGCAGGCTGTAAAAGCCTATATGAAGTTCCTGAAGCTGTTACCGGAATATCCGATTGTGCATGTGAATGTGGCATCGGACAGCAGCTATTACCGGAAGTCCCTGTTCATTAAAGCAGCAAAGCGTGCAGGAAAGAAGATCGTCATTCACCAGCATGGCGGCGATTTTGAAACCTTTTATGAAAAGGAACAGAATGACAGGGGAAGAGCAAAGATCCGTCAGGTGCTTGGCATGGGGGACGTGTTTCTGGTACTTTCTCCTAAGTTGAAACAGTTTTTCAAAGGAATACTGGAGCCTTCCAAGGTCATTCTGTTTCCCAATGCAGTACCGGTTCCGGATAGTATAGAAAAGGAATATGGAAAACAGAAAATTTTGTTCCTGGGAAGACTTTGTAAGGAAAAGGGCTTACGGGAATTGTTTTCGGTACTGCCGCAGTTACATGAGCAGTTTCCACAGATGCGTTTACTTTTAGGCGGCATTTGGGAGGACGAAGACCTGCGGGAAGAAGCAGCGGAGATGAAGGAATATGTGACTGATCTTGGATGGCTTCAAGGCGAAGCCAAGAAGGATTATTTACGGATCAGTGACCTTTTTGTCTTTCCCACTTATTTTGAAGGACAACCGGTATCTGTTTTAGAGGCTATGGCATATCAGTGTGGAATTGTTGCAACTAATGTGGGAGGAATCCCGCAGATGGTTGAACAGGAACAGACTGGGCTGTTAATCGAGCCAAAAGATCCGGAGGGACTAAAGTCAGCACTGGAAAAATTATTGTCAGATCCGGAAGTGTGTGAACGTCTGGGAAAGAATGCGAGAGCAAAGGTACAGAAAGAATTTTCCATTGAGAAGAGTCTGCAGGAGCTTATAAAGATTTATCAGCAGCTGGTATAGAATACAGAAATTTTAATGATTTGTTGTACAATAAGGATATGTCCGGAGTTGGAGTTAGGATGAGCAGTAAAGAAAATTATAAAGTAAGCATTATTGTACCGGTTTATAACACAATAAAATATTTGAAAAAGTGTGTAAATTCACTGGTCGCACAAACCTATCAAGATGTGGAGATCATTCTTATTGATGATGGATCTACAGATGACAGTGGAGCATTGTGCGACTGGTTTGCCAATAAATATCCGCAGATTAAAGTTTTTCATAAAGAAAATGGCGGTCTTGTATCCGCGTGGAAATATGGGGTGGAACACAGCACGGGGGAATATCTCTGCTTTGTAGACAGTGATGACTGGGTGGAACCGCAGATGGTTGCGGAGATGATTCCGTATGTGACGGGAAGTAATTCAGAGATTGTATCGAGTGATTATGTGATTGAACGGGACAACGGAACGAGCGAGCCTGTATACCAGCAGCTTGTCCCCGGAGAGTATAACCGGGAGACTTTATTAAAGAAGGTGCTGCCGTTTGTGCTGGGGCAGGAGCACCGGTATGTAACGATTTCCCGCTGTATGAAGCTGATTTCCAGGAAACTGGTCTTAGACAATATGAAATACTGCCAGACTGATATCCGGATGGGGGAAGACCTGACATTACTATTACCCTGCCTGTTAGACTGCGAGCATCTGGTAGTTATGAATCATAAGGCATATTATCATTATCTGTATGTGACGGAGTCCATGGCACATCAGTATGATAAGGGACTTTATGAGAATAACCGGAAGCTTCGGAAAATCATCAGCCATATTTTAGAAGACAAATGCTGTAATGGCAATGAAATTCCCATGCCGGACTATGCATGGATGCTGGAGCAGGCAGACCGGGAGTATCTTTTCCTGCTGTTGCTTGTGCTTAAGAATGAGGCAAGAGGTAATCCGGGCGGATATAAAAAGAACATCAAGGAGATCTGTAATGCTCCGGAGGTAAAGGAACTGGTACAGAAGACAGTAGTCGAGATTCATGAAAAGTCCAATCTGCTTCTTTATCTGGTGCTTCTGCATCCGAATGCATTTATGATCCGGGTGCTGCGGATGGCCATGGTCTGGTATTACCGCTAATATATGAGGACATATGAGTAAAAATTAGCTGTGAAACAGCGGTTTTACGAATGTGGTTCTGAATAGTTATGATTACATAAATAATAAGTAGTTACATTGATTGATTTATTGTGGAGAAACGAATGCAGCCACTGATTAGTGTGATCGTTCCCGTTTATAACGGGGAACGGTATTTGAAAAACTGCATAGAGAGCATCGAGGCACAGAGCTATGAACCGTTGGAAATTATTGTGATTAATGACGGTTCTACAGATAGAACCGCAGAGGTCTGTGAGAAGCTTGTGCAAAGCTATAGGAATCTGTCCTTCATCACAACGGAGGATCTTGGGGTGTCCGCCTCACGAAATCATGGGATTGCACTGGCAAAGGGAGAATTGCTTACCTTTGTGGATGCCGATGACCGGATACATCCTCAGATGCTGCAGAGATTGTATGGAGCGATGGAGCGGACCGGAAGTGACATTGCCGGATGCCGTTTTACCATCTGGAATACGGAACGGGAGTGGGAGATTGTGGCCAATTCCGTGCCGGTAGGCGATCAGACTTATAAGCTGTATGAGAAACAGGAATATCTAAGGGATCAGATTTTGTGTGGAAACAGCCGGTGCTGGAGCAAACTGTACCGCAAAGCCTTGCTCCAACAGATGCATACCGAAGAGTGGTTCAGAGAGGGAATGACCATCGGAGAGGATATGCTTTTTCTTATGGATCTGCTGCCCAAAACAGAAACGATTGTTGAGATTGATTTTCATGGATACGGATATTACCAGAATCCACAGGGAGCCATGAACCGCACGTTCCGTCCGGAATATATGGATCAGATCCGTTGCTGGGAGATTGCCCGGGAGCAGGTACGAAGGCTTCTTCCGGAATGCGAGAGTAAGGCAACCTCGATTCTGTTGATCTCCATTATGCTGACGGCCGGGAAACTGGCGGGATTGTCAGGGGCAGAGCGAAAGCAATATGAAATCTATACGAAAGAGTGCCATGAAAAGCTTTTAAAAGAACGACAGAATGAACAAGCAATGGAATTGCTTTCCAAAGGGTACCGGATTAAGGTGAGATTCTTTGCATTGGCACCGAAATTGTATTTGTGGTGTTATCATTTCAAGATTTAATGAATGAAATTTGTTAAATGATTGTCATTAAGATGTTTTTGAATAAAACGTGAGCTGTGTTAACAGCGGTTTTACGAATGGAGTTTTGAAGAGTTACGCAATGTGTAATAATAAAAACCAAAAAGAAGGAACTATATGAAGGGGAATCATCAGAATCAGATTATTTTATATATGCATGCAGGCAGCGGCAATCACGGCTGCGAGGCAATTGTGAACAGCCTGTGCCATATGATGAAAGAAGATGCTGTACTGGTATCCTATCGGGGGAACGAGGATTGGCAGTATACCTTGAAGGAGCTGTGTGAGATCAAACAGGAGCGCAGCTTTGAGGAACATAAATTGGCACATCTTTTTTATTATGCTTACCGCATGATCACGAAGGATGCAGCGAGTTTTCTGCGTTACCGATATGAGGATATTTTCAAGAAACCGATGTCTCCGCTTGCCATTTCGATTGGTGGAGACAACTATTGTTATGACAGCATGCTTTCAGATCTGCGTCTTGCCAATCTTGCTTTTACACAGAAGGGAACGAAGACCGTTTTACTGGGATGCTCCATTGAACCGGAGCTGTTGAAGAGGGGACAGGAGACACAGTCAAATCCGATATTGGAGGATTTAAGCCATTATCATCTGATTATTGCAAGGGAGTCCCTGACCTATGAGGCCTTGTGTGATGCCTTTGCAAAAAGACGGGAACAGAGTAATAGTAACAATAACAGTAATAATAATATCAATAATAATAACAGGAATACACCGGATATGTTGAATATTCCCAGAATTGTTCAGATACCGGATCCGGCCTTTACCCTGGGATATGTCAGGAAGAAGGTGCCGGATGGCTTCTGGAAGGGCAACACAGTAGGAGTGAATGTCAGTCCGCTTATTCAGAAAAGTGAATCCGTACCGGGAATTACGATGAAGTGCTATGAAGAACTGATTGAATGGATTATTGAGCACACGGATATGCAGATTGCATTAATTCCACATGTAGTGTGGAAGAATAATGATGACCGTAAGCCGCTTTCCGAGCTTTATGAAAAATATAAATCTACAGAGCGATTGGTACAGATCCCGGATGGAAGCTGTGAAGAACTGAAGGGCTATATCAGTCAGTGCCGTTTCTTTGTCGGGGCACGGACACATGCAACAATTGCAGCATATTCCACCTGCGTGCCGACACTGGTAGTTGGCTATTCTGTTAAGGCGGCAGGAATTGCGAAAGATCTGTTCGGAAGTCAGGAGCATTATGTACTGCCGGTACAGAGTCTCAAGGATCCGCAGGATCTGGTTTGTGAATTTCAGTGGCTGATGGAACAGGAGAATTTGATCCGGGAGCATCTGCAAAAGAAGATACCGGACTATCAGGAACAGGCACTCCGGACAGGAGAAGAGATTAATCATTTATGGGAAGAGTTAAAGCAGCAGCGAGAAACATCATATTCGGATACATTGGTAACCTGACTACTCAGCTGCTCGGGTTTGTTCTGCGTACGATTTTTATCCGGCATCTGGGCCAGACGCTGAATGGAGTAAACGCCTTATATACCGGTATTTTGTCGGTATTGTCCATGGCAGAGCTGGGAATTGGTACAGCACTGAATTACAGCTTGTATAAGCCGGTGATCCATAAGGACTATGAGAAGATCAAGTCCTACATGCTTCTGTATAAGAAGGCATACCGGATCATCGGGTTTGTGGTCGCGGGCATCGGACTTGTGATTGTACCTTTCCTGCCGTATCTTGTGAAACAGCCGGAGGGTGTAACACTCCGGGATCTGACGCTGTATTATCTGATTTTCCTGTTTAATACGGTGAGCTCCTATTTCGTGGCGTATAAGTACAGTCTGGTGAATGCCGAGCAGAAGAATTATGTCCAGACGAATATCATTACTGTGACCAAAATGATTACGGTGACGCTACAGATCATTGTCATTTTGACAACAGGCAATTTCTATGCATACCTGCTGACCGCAGCGACCGTAGAGCTGCTGCAGAAGATTTTTGTGAGCCGGTATCTGAATAATATGTATCCTTATCTGAAGGAAAAGGATATCAAGCCTCTTGCCAAAGAGGAGGTCGGGGAGGTTGTTAAGAAAACCAAGGCGCTTGTCCTTCATAAGGTGGGCGATGTGGCGCGTCTTCAGACGGATGCCATGATTATTTCCGGGTTTATTAATGTAACGTTAAGCGGAATCGTAGATAACTACAATCTGGTGATTTCCTCCGTCTCGAACTTTGTAAACATCATATTTAACTCGGTGTTATCGAGCTTTGGTAACCTGATCGTAACGGAGAGCCGGCAGAAGCAGTATGAAATCTTTAAGGTATACCGCTTTTTTGCCTGCTGGATCTATGGATTTTCAGCAACGGGATTTTTACTGCTGCTGACACCGCTTGTCTGGCTGTGGCTGGGGCCTTCCAATGTTCTCCCGGTGGCAGCAGTGACCTGTATTTTAATTGACTATTACTTTAAGGGAGAACGGATCGTGCTGTCGAATTTCAAGACGGCAGCAGGAGTGTTTGAACAGGACAAATATCTGGCATTGATTCAGGGAGCGGTGAATCTTGTAGTATCCATTGTGCTGGTACAGCGGATCGGGCTTACCGGTGTGTATATCGGAACGATTGTTTCCGGACTCATTGCCAATATCACGAAGCCCATTATTATTTATCGTGTCTGCTTTGAGATCCAGGCAAAGGATTATTTTCTGGATTCTATGAAGTTTCTTGCCGTACTTGGCGGAACCTTTGTAATTCTGTATGGGATCCGTAAGGTGCTTATGCCACAGATCAGCATTCTGTCCTTTGGGATTATGTTTGTTGTGATCTGCGTGATCTTTAATGGGGTATTTCTGCTTGTGTTTGGCAGAACGCAGGAGTTTCAGTATCTGTGGGGGATTGTGAGAAGGAAGCTTAAGAAAAGTTAGGAGGTTTGCCTATGGTAGAAATGGTCAGAAAAGCACAGGATCAGCTGCTTCATTATCCAAGAAGAAGTGCAGGATCCGAAGTGAAACGAATGATACGTCAGTTATTGGGACAAAAGGTGGCGCCCAAAGACAGCTTTAACTGGCCCAATGGTCTGCTTGCAAAAGCATTGATTGACTATTATTATGCACATCAGAATTCGGAAGAAGCAAGAGAGATACAGGATGCTCTTAAGAAGTACTGCGACCGTTTTATTCATAGAAAATATAAAATGTATTATCTGGATGATGCGTTAAGCGGGCTTGCACTTATTGAACTGCATCAGATCACGAAGGACGAGAAATATAAGCAGGCGGCAGACGCTGTAGCACAATATTTGTTTCAGCATGAAACCGATGACATGGGAAGTCTGCTTTACCGCCCGGCGCAGCAGAACGGTTACATATTTGCAGACATGATTGGTATGGTCTGTCCGTTCCTGTGCAAGTATGGAGTGACCTACGACAGCAATGCAGCAATAAATCTTGCCGTGACGCAGATTACGAATTTCATTGCCTATGGTATGGATGAAAAGACGGGCCTGCCTTATCATGGCTACGAACTGGAAAGTGGTATGAAATATGGAGTGATCGGCTGGGGAAGAGCAGTCGGCTGGCTGATGATCGGAATGTCAGAGACTCTTGCCCTGTTAGAAGAAAGCAGACCAAGCTATGAGGCAATCAAGCAGGCATACCGCCGCATGGTGGATAAAGTAGAGGCTTATCAGCTTGCCGGTGGATGGTACACCTGGCAGCTTCCGGCAAAGGAAGGCCCGGTGGACACCTCTGCAACAGCAATGATTCTGTGTGCAATTTCAAGATCCCTCAATACGAAGGTGCTGATTGGTATTCATAAATCGAGAATGCTGAGGGGCCTGGAGGCTTTGCAGAGCATTGTAACAGATGGAGAAGTCCCGAATGCACTGGCAGAATGTCAGGGCTTTGGTATGTACCCGCAGGTATACGGAGGCTATCCGTGGTCACTGGGACCGGCATTGTCCTTGTTTGTCATGAATGAAGATCAAAAAGAGGGAACAATTTAAATGATTATTATACAGATTGCCGGGGGGCTGGGAAACCAGCTCCAGCAGTATGCACTATATCAGAAATTTAAAAGTCTTGGAGCAGAAGCAAAGCTGGATCTATCGTGGTTTGAACAATTCGAAGATACAGGCAGAGAGTCGAAGAACATAGAACAAAACCAAGAACAAAACAAAGAACAAAACAAAGACGATCATGGAACAAATAAAATAAAACCGGCAATAAAACAGAATATTGTGGTTACGAACCGCCAGTGCGAACTGGATTTCTTTGATCATCTGCCTTATGAAAGCTGTACGGAGAAAGAAAGAACTGCATTAACCGGTTCACAGGGACTTGCAGGGAAGTTTCGCAGAAAACTGCTTCCGCAGACAGTACGCTGGTATAAAGAAAAGCAGATGTATGATCCGGAGCTGTTGAATTATAGAGAAATGTATTTATCGGGTTACTTCGCCTGCGAGAAATATTATGCGGATATCTTGCCGGAATTACGGGAGATGATCCGATTTCCGGAGATTGCGGATGCACAGAAGAGAATGGCGAATGAAGAGATACTTAAGAAAATCAGGAACAGTCATGCGGTCAGTGTGCATATCCGCAGGGGGGATTACCTTCAACCGGAGAATGCAGCAATGTTTGGCAATATTTGCACAGAGGAATATTACGAATCCGCATTGGACTACATGAAGGAGAAGATCGAAGATCCTCACTTCTTTATTTTTTCCGATGATGTTGCTTATGTGAGAGAGCATTATCAGGGGGAAGAATATACGATAGTAGATATTAATCATGGCGATGACAGCTTTTATGATATGTATCTGATGAGCCGGTGTGAGGGGAATATCTGTGCCAACTCCACCTTCAGCTTCTGGGGGGCGAGACTAAATGGCAGAACAGATAAGATTATGATCCGGCCTACCATTCAGAAGAACAGTCAGGTGTTTGATGAAGTACAGATGAAGGATCTGTGGAAGGATTGGGTGTTTATTGATCCACAGGGAAAGCAATATCCTTAAACAGCAGTAAGAAAAGGGAATGTTTGAATGAACAGATGGAAACAGGATTGGAAAAGTATATTAAAGACTGTCGGGACATATAGCTTTTATCTGGCTGTAATGATAGAGATTATGCTGGTGATTCTGGATAAAAGTGAGTTTTTGTATCCTTTTGAGGGCTGGACCTTTCGGATTACATTCCTGCTTTGCTTTATCAAGTTTCTATGTGCAGAATGTACGGCAGTATACACATTGAGAGATAATGTTGTAATAGCAGCTTTTCTGATATTGGGCACGATATCCTATCAGGTCACCGGAGGGAATGATCTTCTCAGGATAATTCTGTTTCTGGCTTCCTGTAAGGGAGAAGACATGATTCGATGTCTTAAAATGGTTTTCTGGATCACGCTTATCGGCTGTACGGGGATTATCCTGTTGTCGATCAGCGGTATTTATGGAGCGGCAACACTAACCCAGGATTTTGGACGCGGGGGAGCGGAAACCAGATATGTACTGGGCATGGGACATCCGAATGCATTACAGTGTATGGTTTGGATGACTTCGTCCCTTGGAATGTACCTTTATCATACGAAATGGAAATGGTTTCATTATCTGGCAGTCTGGATTTTAAACCTGTTGTTCTTTTTCCTGACGGATTCCAAAACATCCATGGCCATCATTACAGCTGCAGTTGTTTTGTTTCTCATTGCGGATCATCTGCATGCAAAATGGGGGAAACGACTGTTTTCGGCAGCCAATATAGCTGCAGTAGTCGGAAGTATTATTCTTTCTATCTTTGTGGCAAAAGATGCAATGTGTTTATGGGATTACTTCTGGGGAGGACCATTAACCACCAGGGTGAAGGTTTATTTGTTATTAAATAAAGTGTTGACAGGCAGAATTCATAGCCTGATTGAAACACGTAATCATGAAGGAATCATGGATACCTGGTCTTTATTTTCCAATCCTCATAATACCTATTATTTTGATATGGGCTGGGTAAGGCTTTTTTACTGGTACGGTATTATTCCGGGGATTATGGTTGTAGTGTGCCTGCTCCTGTTGCTGATATATTTTTATAAAAAGGACAAAATGTCCGAAATGATATTGTTCTCTACCTATTCAGTGTATACTATTGTAGAGGCACACATTGTTTCTGTATATATTGGAAGAAATTATCTGCTTTTTATCGCTGGAATGTATTTATGGGAAATATGGAGTAAAACGAGGAAACAGGATGAACAAAACGGAAAATAATACAATACAATTATCAGAGCTTATCTATCTGGCTTATTTTACAGTGATGTTTGGAGCCAGAGCAATTGGCTTGTATGAGGGAATGCTGCCGTATAATATGATGCTGGTGGCAGGAATGCTGTTATTTCTTCTGAAGATCGCTATGACAAGGCATACGTTTGGGGAGTATCTGCTGATCGGTGTATTACTTTTCATAAGTCTTATTGTGTATTATAATACAGGAGAGAAAGGGTTACTCCTGTATTTTACGATGATGCTTGGTATGAAGAATGTGTCGTTAAAAAGAGTTATGAAATGGGCGGCGGCAATTTTATCCATTTCTTTTACGGTATTGGTTTTTTTATCGGTATTTGGTTTGAAGCAGGATATTACGTATCTTCATGATCGTGCAGGATTTGGTCAGGTACTCCGGCATTCCCTGGGATATCCGTATCCGAATACATTGTTTACGACGTATATTGTGTTGATGGTTCTGATTATGTATGTGCTCGGAAAGCGGACGAAAAAACAATTAATTGTAACTTCAACGCTGATGTTCCTTGGAGCTGTTTACATTTATCTTTACTCTTGTTCCAATACCGGGTTGATTGTTGCAACATTTTATCTGCTTGCAAATTTATGGTTACAGTTACGAAATCGTTTGTCAATGGTTGAAAAGCTTGTCTTACTAATCGCATATCCGGGGTGCGCCTTACTCTCTATTGTGGGACCGCTTGTCACCTCCGGCCGACTGTTCCAGATCATGGACAAGGTATTACATAACCGGTGGGCCTATTCCTACTATTATCTTACAACCGAGCCGGTTACATTGTTTGGTACGAGATTTGGAGAGACTCCGAATGATAATTATATGATAGACAGTTCTTTCCTGTATTCCTTCTTACAGATCGGTGTAATTCCGTTTCTGATTGTAACAACGTTGATGGTCGGAATGATTGTCTGTTATGTGAAAAAGGATAAGAGAATCGAGCTTGCAATGATTATCAGCTTTTGTATTTTAGGGTTATCGGATCCTTTCTTTTTTAATCTGTCATATAAGAACCTGATGTTTCTTTTTGTTGGAGAACTGCTGTATTTCCAGACCTCAAAGCCATACTGGTTTCATAAAGGACTGTTGGCAAAGGAAATATGCATTCTGAGGTGCGGAGAGAGAAGAAATTCCCTTGATACACCCTTTTATGGTAGAATTAAAGCAGGTCTTTGCAGAGTACGTAATATTGTTACGGACAGAGAAAATCAGTTGTTTGTGCTCTTTCTCAGTATTTGGGTGATTGTGACCACTATTATTTTAGCATGTACCTGGTCTTCCAATGTAACAGGAGCAGTTGACAGGATGGAAGAATGGGAATATTTCCGAAGAATATTGAGTACAGGATTGTTCAGTGGTGTATTTGGTGTTGTGGTAAGCATTATCGTATATTGGAAGAAAGGCGGTATGGTGAAAGATGAAAATCATGCCTAATCGTATGGATCGGGGATTTTACCGGTATCAGGAAGAATTTGAACAGAAGGCGCTGGAGGTACTTCGTTCCGGCTGGTATGTCCTGGGCAAGGAAGTGAGCAGCTTTGAAGAGGAATTTGCTGCTTATACCGGTGGGAATTACTGTGTAGGACTTGCAAGCGGACTGGATGCCCTGTGGATTGCATTCCGGCTTCTCGGAATCGGAGCAGGAGATGAGGTTCTGGTACAGGGAAATACCTATATTGCAAGTGTTATGGGAATTACCATGAATGGTGCCACTCCTGTTTTCGTAGAACCGGATGAATACTTCGGAATTAATGTGAAGGAACTCGAAAGCAAGATTACCGATAAGACCAAAGCAATCCTTGTGGTTCATCTATATGGAATTGCAACTCCGATGGATGAGATTGTAAGGCTTTGTGAAAAGTATCATCTGAAGCTGGTGGAGGACTGTGCCCAGTCTCATGGTGCCCGTTACAATGGAAGGGTGACAGGAACCTTCGGGGATGTGGGATGCTTTTCCTTTTATCCCTCCAAGAATCTCGGAGCCTTTGGAGATGGCGGAGCGGTTGTGGTAAGGGATGAAGCATTGGCAAAAGAGTTTAAGGTGTTTCGGAATTACGGCAGTGAGAAGCGCTATTATAATAAGGTGGTAGGAACCAATTCCCGTCTGGATGAAATCCAGGCAGGTCTGTTGCGGGTCCGCCTTTCCCATATGGAGGAGCTGACGCAGGAAAAGATTGCAATCGCTTCACGTTATACGGAAGGTATACATAATCCTAAGATAAAACTGCCACAGGTTCCGGAGGGGTCTACCTGTGTTTATCATCAATATGTGATTCGGTGTGAAGAGAGAGACCGGTTGATTGAGTATCTGAATGAGAAGGAAATCGGTACCATTATTCATTATCCGATTCCTCCGCATCTGGCAGAGGCTTACCGGTATCTGGGACATCACGAGGGGGATTTCCCGATTACAGAGCATCTGGCCAAGACGGTATTATCCATTCCGATGTATAACGGCATGACAGAGGATGAACAGAATATGGTTATAGATGCCCTGAACCGATTCTGATATGGCGTACCACATATGTAACATGAATAACAAACTGACAGAACATCATAAGGAGTATTTATGAGCTTAAAAGAACAATGTCCCATCTTACATTTCGGTGATCTGGGAGACGAACGCGGAAAGCTTGTTGTGATTGAAGGAGGACAGGCCATTCCGTTTGAGATTAAGAGAGTGTTTTATATTTATGATTCGGATGATACGGTTGTCCGTGGACAGCATGCAAACCGGGAATCGGAATTTGTTCTGGTCAATGTGGCAGGCGAAAGCAAGGTACGCATTACGGATGGCACGGAAGAAATGGTTGTGAAGCTGGACAAACCGATGATGGGTGTCTATATTCCTAAAATGCTATGGAAGGATATGTATGACTTTTCTAAGGACTCGGTACTTCTGGTATTAGCAAATACCCACTATGATGGTTCGGAATACATCCGGGATTATGAGGAATACTTAAAAGAAATGAAGGACAGAAAGTGACAGGGACAATGGTATTTTGTACGTTATTTGACAGCTATTATCTGGATAAGGGATTGACGCTCTATCATTCCCTTAAGAAAGTGTCTGATCAGTTCAAATTATATATCTTCTGTTTCGATGATTCTTCTTATGAGGTTTTGAAGGATCTGAAGCTGGAGCATGCAGTGATGGTTCATCATTCTGAAATAGAGGATGCAACCTTACTGAAACTGAAGAAAGAGCGTTCCAAGGCAGAATATTGCTGGACCTGTACTCCGGTTACGATTGAATATGTCCTGAAGCATTTTAAGGAACCCAGCTGTACCTATATTGATGCGGATTTATATTTCTTTGCAGATCCACAGGTGTTGTTTGATGAAATGGAACAGCCGGGGAATGACATTACCATTACGGAGCACCGCTTTAAGAATAGCTGGAATGGAAGACGCTTATGTAAGAGAAGCGGGAAATACTGCGTGGAGTTTAATTATTTCAATCAGTCTGAGAATTCCCGGGAAGCTCTGAACTGGTGGAAGGAGCGTTGCCTGGAATGGTGCTATCACCTGTATGAGCCGGAGCGGATGGGGGACCAGAAGTATCTGGAAAAGTTTCCGAAGCTCTTTAAAGGAGTTCATGAGCTGCAGCATTTAGGCGGTGGAGTGGCTCCATGGAACCTCGGGCAGTATGAACTGGCAGCAGTGCAGGATAGAGAGATCCGATTAAAGGTAAAAGGAAGTGGAGAAGAATTCCCGTTAATTTTTTATCATTTCCAGAATTTGAGATACTTAAGTGAACAGAAAGTAAATATCAGTTCCGGAACACATTCCAGAAAATTAAAGGATGCTATTTACCGGCCTTATCTGCTGGCAATCGAAGAGAGCAGGGATACTTTAAAGAAATATGGAATTACATTCAGTGTGAAGAAGGTTTATTCCAGTAATAAATTCATTGCCTTTCTTCAGGGAAATGTGTTGCGCTTTAAGGTAAAGAGCCTGTCTGATATTTATGACCTGCGGACTATTCAGAGCTATGCAGATTATGGCAATATGGACGATGAATGCCTGCATTCAAACGGACATATGCCATGATTTATATGGTAAATACGGTTCTGAATAGTCTGCAAGTCTTGTGACGAAATCAGTCGGCAACACATACGGAGGGCCAAACAGCCTTATGAAGATTGTTCATGTTTGTTTGTCCATGGGATATACCGAGGGACTCAATTATCAGGAAAATGTAATTATTAAATATCAGGCAAGAGACGGACATGATGTTACGTTGATTACCACGGATCATTGCTTCCATGAAGGAGAATGGGGACTTTGCCAGACGGAAAGCGACTATATCAATCCGGATGGCGTTCATATTATAAGACTCCCGTTTGCTTTCAGGATTCCTTATAAGATCAATAAACAGATTGGGATTTTTAAAGGGTTTTATCCGCTGCTTGAGCAAATACAGCCGGATGTGATTTTTGTCCATAACCTGCAGTTTCAGGACATCCGTAAGGTGGCAAAATATAAAAAGCATCATCCGGAAGTGAAGGTGAATGCGGATAATCACAGTGATTTTTCAAACAGTGCGCGGAACTGGTTTTCAAGAAATACTTTATACCGTTTCTGGTGGAAACCATGTGCGAAGGCCGTAGAACCTTATGTGGATAAGTTCTTTGGCGTTATGCCGTCGCGTGTGGACTTCCTGCAGAATATCTATGGTATTGCAAAAGAGAAAACAGATCTGCTTTTCATGGGAGCAGATGATGAATGCGTAGAACGTGCAGCATCATTGGAGATTCGAAAAGCGATCCGGGAGAAGTATAGTATCCGGGAAGATGATTTCCTTGTGATGACGGGCGGAAAAATCGATTCGTTCAAAACCCAGACATTGCTTCTGATGGAGGCAGTGAAGGAAATTGAGCATCCAAGGCTTCGCCTGCTCATTTTTGGCTCTGTTGAAGAAGATCTGAAAGAACGCTTTGATGCGCTCTGTGATGGAAAGAAAATTCAATATATGGGCTGGGCCAGAGGAGACCAGCCATATGAATATTTTGCCACAGCAGATCTGATCGTGTTCCCGGGAAGGCATTCCGTATATTGGGAGCAGGTGGTGGCACAGGGAATTCCCATGCTGTGTAAATATTGGGACGGAACGACCCACGTAGATATTGGCGGTAATGTCCATTTCCTAAAAGAGGATTCGGTACAAGTGATTAAGACAGAACTTCAAGGGCTGTTGGATCACCCGGAAGAATATGAGAAGATGAAGCAGGCAGCGCTAAGTAACCGGCGGCATGAGTTTTCATATAAGCAGATTGCAAGAAGATCCATAGGATAACAGGATGATACGTTTTTTTTATGAGAGTGTTGTAAGGGCAAAAGAAAGAAATTGTCCTTACTGGAAATTATTATATAAAGTAAATAAACTGATTCTGAATCTGATTTATCCCATTATACAGAAGAAAAAGTGTGGAACAGGGATTTCTGAGGATGGTCCGGTCATCGTTTCATTGACCACCTATCCGGGGAGAATTGATCAGGCCTGGAAGACGATTTCTTCTTTGCTGAATCAGACGTTAAAACCCAAGAGGGTTATTTTATGGCTGGCAAAAGAACAGTTCCCGGATCAGCAGCTGCCGGAAAGCGTACAGCGATTAACCGGACGGGGACTTGAAATCCGTTATTGTGAAGATCTGAAGTCCCATAAGAAATATTTCGAAGCAATGAAACAGTTTCCGGAGGAAATCATTGTGACAGCCGATGATGATATTTTATATCCGGAGAACCATTTGGAAAAATTATGGAAGACACATCTGGAGTTTCCACAGGATGTGATTTGTCAATGGAGCCACCGGATTGCTTTTGATGAGCAGGGAGAGTTTCTCCCTTATAATGACTGGCCGGATAATGGAAGGGAAGCTCCTTCTCTGGCAACGCTGGCAGTAGGCTGCAGTGGGATCTTATACCCACCGGGGGCAGTGGTGAAAGAAGCCTTTGAACAGGAGAAGCTGCAAAAATATGCTTTGGCAGCCGATGACCTGTGGTTAAAGTGCATGGAGTTACTGGCCGGAACTAAGACGGTGAATTGCAATCAGACGATTTTGGTTTATTATAATATCCTTTCTACCAGAAAGAGCGGTTTATGGGTCAGCAATACGGGACAGCAGAAGAATAATGATAAGGTATGGAAATTGCTTATGGAGCAGTACCCGGAGGCACTTCATAGCCTTCAGAAAGAAGCAGAGCAGGAGTGATTCATGTTTAGTGCTATATTTAAGTTGTATATGAAATGGAATCGGATTAAGACAGGAAAACACCTTAAGCTTAAGGGACTGCCGTTTATCTATAATACTTCCGGTTCTGAAATTACAATCGGTGAGGATTGTACGATAAAAAGCTCTTTTTTATCAAATTTGGTTGGATTGTATTCCAGAACCATTATTGTCACAAGAGTAAAGGATGCAGAAATCCATATTGGCAACCGGGTAGGAATATCCGGTGCTACCATTTATGCCAGGAAGGGAATTACGATTGGGGATGATACCAATATTGGTGGAAATGTGAAGATTCTCGATAATGATTTTCACCCTATTGAACCGGAGGCACGTCGGAAGGATCTCAAAGAACAGATCGGGACGAAACCGATTACGATTGGTAAGAATTGTTTTATAGGATGCAATGCATTAATACTAAAAGGTACCATACTGGGGGATAATTGTGTAGTGGGAGCCGGAGCAGTAGTATCCGGAAAATTTGAGAATAATTGCGTAATTGCGGGAAATCCGGCAAAGGTGATCCGCAAGATTTCCGATGAGGAATAATTGAATGAAAAAACCATTTACCAATCGCATATTGGGAGTGAATATCGCCATTACCAATATGCAGGAAACCGTAAATTTAATAATAGAGCATTTAGAAGAGATCCGTGGGCAGTTTATCTGTCTGTCCAATGTTCACACTACTGTAATGTCAGAAAAGGATGCAGAATATCGAGAGATACAGAATTCTGCTTTTTTGGCATTGCCGGATGGAAGCCCGTTGGCATTGGTTCAAAGACTCAGAGGATATCGTAGTGCTGAACAGGTGGCCGGACCGGATCTGATGCCGGCCATATGGAAGGCTACCGAGCATACAGAATACTCCCATTATTTTTATGGCAGTACACCGGAAACGATCGCTGCCCTGGAAAAGAATTTAAGAAGCAAATACCCGGATATGAAGATTGCCGGAATGGAGTCTCCACCGTTCCGATCTCTCACAGAGGAAGAAGACCGGCAGGCGGTGGAAAGAATCAATGCATCCGGAGCAGACTTTGTATGGGTTGGACTGGGTGCACCCAAGCAGGAAAAATGGATGTATGAGCATCAGGGAAGAATTCATGCGGTGATGCTTGGAGTAGGGGCAGGATTTGATTTCCATGCCGGAACGGTAAAAAGAGCCCCTGACTGGATGCGCAGACATTATCTGGAATGGCTGTATCGTCTGGTACAGGATCCAAAGCGGCTTTGGAAGCGGTACGTACAGACGAATGGACAATTTGTTCTGCTTTCCATAAAGGATGCCTTTATATGGAAAAAATACAGGGATGAAAACAAGAAAAATCTCCTGATTTATGCTCACTATTATTATCCGGATGTGGCATCTACAGGTCAGATTCTTACAGAGCTTGCAGAAGGATTGCAGGAGTCCTTTCATATAACCGTAATTTGTACTGTTCCTTCTTATACAGGGAAAGTGTCACAGTACTATCGTAAGCATAAGTATTACTATGAGAATATGAATGGGGTGGACGTACTTCGTATCCGGGTACCGGAATTCCGTAAGGATTTTGCCCCAAGCAGGATTGTAAACATTGTTTCATATTTTTTCTCTGCAATTGCAGCCACATTTCGTGTGGAACATCAGGATTATGTTTTTACCATTTCCCAGCCGCCGGTACTTGGAGGGCTTCTTGGAGTGATTGGTAAACATCTGAAGAAAGCAAAATTTATTTATAATATTCAGGATTTTAATCCGGAGCAGATAAAGGCTGTTGAATTTACCAATAATAAATTGATTCTGGATGCGATGATGTTACTGGATAAGCATAGCTGCAAGGCTGCGGATAAAGTCATTGTAGTTGGAAGGGATATGATTGAAACACTTAAGAACCGGTTTGCTTCCCGGATGGTTCCTTATGCCTATATCAATAACTGGATTAATGAAAAGGAAATTTATCCTCTCTCTAAAAGTGATCAGGGAGTACAGAAATTCCGGCAAAAATATGGTCTGGGAGATAAGTTTGTCATCATGTATTCTGGAAATATCGGATTATATTATGACTTGCCGAATCTGTTAAAGCTGATAGCACAGTATAAACAGGAAAAAGAGATTGCTTTTGCATTTGTCGGGGAAGGATCGGTATTGCAGGAACTGAAGGAATATCAAAGACAGCATCATCTCGAAAACGTAGTTTTTATTCCCTACCAGGAGAAGAAGGATCTCATTTACAGTCTGAATGCAGGAGATGTCCATTTTGTTGTTAATGCCAAGGGAATTAAAGGGGTATCGGTTCCAAGTAAGCTGTATGGTGTTATGGCAGCGGGCAAACCGGTATTTGGAATATTGGAGGAAGGATCGGAAGCGAGACTGATTGTGGAGGAGGCTGCATGTGGTAAGGTAGTTACTCCGGAGGATTATGATGCAATTCATGAATTAATGAATGAGTTTATCTGGAAAAAGGATAGTGAAGCTTTGAAGCAGATGGGAGAAAACGGAAGGGATTATCTGGCAAGACATTTAACGAAGGATGTTTCTATTGAGAAATACAAAGAAGAAATATTGTCCTGTTGATTACATTTAAGAGGTTAGCATATGTCTTTTTTCTTATTTATAAAACAATTTGTAGATATGCTTTATCCATATCAGATCCTGGATTACGGGATGGTCATACTGGTGATTTTGTTACTGGCATATCAGATTGCTCTGGTCAGACCGGATTTCCGCAGCCATTTCAGCATTACGGATGCCATTATGTCAGCGTATGGTATTCTTCTAACTGTTTCGTGGCTTCGGTCTGCGGGGGGATATCAGACTTACTTTAAGGTGATGTCGGCATTCTTATTGTATTTTGTCGGGAGAATTTATTATGACAGAATTAAGGAGTGCTATGGTTCCCTCGTATTGGCATCATATCTTATTGTCTATCTGAATCTTGGAAAACGTATCTGTAATTTTGGAATAAAGCTCTGGCTTGTAAAGGATGCAGGAGGGGACTTTTACTATAACGATACTGATATGGCCTTTGCCCTTATACTTGCCATGGTATTTATTGCAATGTATGCCAGAAATTCCATTATAAAGCTTATTACAATATTTATTGTCTGTCCGTATATGGTGTTTTTTTCGGATGCCGGAATCCAGATGGCGCTCATGCTGGCTGTATACGCTGTGATCGGTATTTACATTGTTGAGCTGGTTCTGCGCAATCAGCGGCTTTCCGGGGCATTGCTCACCATTATGGTGATTGGACTTTTAGGAGTGGTAGTGCTCTTATATGCGCCTGTCATAGGAGTGATTGACAAAGAGAGCGTTGCGGGGATATTTGGCAGCCGGCTTTTCGATCTTGGGAATATGTATAGCAGGTATGGGGAATGGCAGAGGATTCTTCAGAAGTGTGCAAATGGATCTGTATTACAGCATGTGTTTGGAGTTGATCTTGGTTCCCAGTTGGTGATACAAAGTATGTATATTAAAATATATTATGCGACAGGATACTGTGGACTTCTCCTTGCGTTATCAGCGATCATTAGTGTTATGCATTATGTTGTAAAGGTAGAGGACCGCAAAACCTTTTACCTCACTGTGATCATGGCAATCCTTTTACTGGGAAGCGGTGTTGCAGTTAACAGTATGGAATCGACACAGATGAGCTGGTTCCCGATGCTGTTTGCAGGAATGGTCATTTCATCCGTGCAGGCACAAAAAGGAAGAATTGTCGGAATCGTGACAGGAACGATCCGCCCTTCTTTACAAATGGGACAATTGGTGGTACGGGATGAAAAGGAACGGCTGGAGCAGTATCTGCAGGGACTTCGGCCATTGGTAGAATCTGAAGCGTTTTCAAAGATTATTTTTGCCGAGAACAGTAATTACGGTGGAGATATCTTTGAAGGGTTGCTACAGAGGGCAGAAGAGCATCAGACACAGCTTGAATATCTGTCATTTCAGGGGGATACAGAACAGGCCGGTATCCATGGAAAGGGTTATGGAGAGGGAGAGATTATGAGGTATGTTTTTCAACATAGCGAATTGTTGAAGAATGAACCATATTTTGTTAAAATGACAGGAAGACTTCAGATCGATAATATTGCGAAGCTTACATCCAGGCTTAAGAAAACCAGAACATATTTTAATATTCCCAATCCAACGCGGAGGGATATTTATGATACCAGGATTTATGCTATGCCGGTAAAGCAGTTTGAGGAATATTTTGAAAATGAATATGGACGTGTCATGGATCGGGAAGGTGTCTTCCTGGAGCATGTTTATACCGGAATATTAAGGGACAATCATATTTACGTGAGCAATTTCCCACTATATCCAAGGATCCGTGGTGTCTCCGGGTCAGGTGGACTTACTTATGACTATACGGAATGGAAATGCAAAGTAAAAGATCTGTTGTGTAAGATGAATTATTATAAGGTAAAGGAATAGAGACATGCTTTTTACAATTATTACCGTATGTTTTAACAGTGAGATGACCATAGAACGAACGATACAGAGCGTGTTGAATCAGACCTGTCAGGACTATGAATACATCATTATAGATGGGGTATCTACAGATGGAACTATGGATATTGTTCGTAAATATGAGCCGTTATTTCAAGGACGGATGCGCTGGATTTCAGAAAAGGATCAGGGAATCTATGATGCCATGAACAAAGGAATCGGAGTGGCATCCGGGGAATTGATCGGCATTGTTAACAGCGATGATTATTATGAAAAAGATGCACTGGCCATTATGAAAGGTCTTTATACCGGGTATGAATACTCAATTTTGTATGGGGCAGTAAGAGCGGTCGAAGATGGCAGGGAAAAGATGGTTTACATTAAGAGTCATGAGTTCATAGAAAAGGATATGATCACACATCCATCCTGCTTTATCAGTAAAAAGCTGTATGATACCTTTGGAAGGTATTCTCTTGAATATCCCTATTCTGCGGATTATGAATTTATGCTGAGAATTCGTAATGAGAAAGAAATCCGGTACTTTAAGACCTATGATATTATTACGAATTTTACCAGTGGAGGCGTCTCTGATACACGGAAGGGATACCGGGATACGATGAAATTACTTTATCATTATCATCTGATCGGTAAGAAGAGGTATTATTATGAGATGATTAAGACGTGGATTGCGATGATGGTGAGATAGGGAATGAGGAACATTATATGAAAAGAAAATCTATGAGTCTGAATGTCCTGCTTAATGGAATTAAAACGGTATTTTCCCTGTTGTTTCCGCTCATTACGTTCCCATATATTACCAGAGTATTATCCCCGGAAGGAGTCGGACAGGCGAATTATGCAAGTTCCATTGCAAATTATTTTATATTGATTGGAGGTCTTGGAATTGCATCCTATGCAATTCGTGAAGGAGCCAAGAGAAGTTATCAGAAGGAAGAGTTTCAAAAGTTTGCAGGTGAAATGTGGACGGTAAGTCTTATGTCTGCAGTTTTTGCCTATGTATGTTTATTTGTTACACTGATATTCAGTGTGAAGCTTCATAATTACCGGTGGCTGATTGCAATTTATTCCTTTCAGATTCTTTCAAATGCAATTGGAATGGAATGGGTATTAAATATATATGAAGAATATGCCTATGTGACGATTCGAAGTATTATCTTTCAGATCCTTTCCCTGGTTTTGTTGTTATGTTTTGTAAGGAATCCGGAAGATGTTTATCGCTACGTCATTATTCAGATGATTTCTACTGTTGGAATTGGCCTTGCAAATCATATTTATGTCAGAAAAAAACTGACACTTAAGATTGTATTTTCAAAGAAAATATTGGAACATTTACGTCCGATTTTGCTTATTTTTTCTACGACACTTGCAACAGCAATTTATGTGAATCTGGATACAACGATGCTTGGATGGATCTGGGGGGATGAGCAGGTCGGTTATTATACAGCGGCTGCAAAGTTATACAATATTGTTAAATCTTTGATCAATTCTGTAGTCACAGTATATGCAGTCCGACTTAGTAGTTTGTATTATCAGGATAAAACGGAATATGATAAGACGTTCAAGGAAGTATTTCAACTGATTACGGGTCTGACGATTCCGATGGCTGTGGGGGGGAGTCTGTTGAGGAATGAGATCATCGTGATTTTAGGAGGGAAAGAATATCTTGCAGCCACAGGAAGTCTTGCGTCCTTACTTGTATCCTTGATTTTTGCGACTTTAGGGAACTTGTTCGGAGTCGGAATATTATTAATTGTTAAGAAAGAGAAGTATATGTTTGCTGCTACATTGACAGGGACATTTGTGAATATGGTACTTAATTATATCTTTATCACAAAAATGAAATGTACAGGAGCAGCAATAGCGACGCTGATTACGGAAATTATTGTATGTACCATACTGGCAGTAAAGGCGGCCCCTTATCTTTGTCATAGAGGATTTATAGGTCACCAAATAAAAGTGATAATTGCGAGTATTTTATTTATACCGATTGTTTTGGGAATTAATCAACTGATGATAGGATTTTGGATAAAATTGGCATGTAAAATAGCAGTGTGCGTTATAACATATATTGTTACAATGCTTTTGTTGAAAGACGAATTGGCAGAGCAAATGATAAAAAGAAATCAGAGAGTTTGATATGATGAATGGAAGACTGGGAGACAGTATGAAGCTGCATGGAGAAATAACTGCTTTTATCAAAAAAAGAAATATTAAAAAACTGGCTTTATATGGAATTGTATTTATGATGACGCTGGCAGCAGCTTTTGTGATGTTTAAAATGAAGGTTGAGGATACAATAGTTCCTTATGAAACCTATGTTGCTAATCATGATGAAGAACAGTTTATCAGAAATCTGACTTCGGGAATGACGATCGAACAGTCCTTTATTGCACCGCATGATTTTGAGTGTATTACATTAAGCTGTTCTGACCATGAACAGAGACTTCCGGGAAAGATTTTGATTGAAGTATGGGATACAGAAGCAGGGGAATCTGTTTATTCAAGAGAAAAAGAAAATACGGATATCCGCTATGGAGTCCCCTTAGAAATCGTCTTTCCTGGAACAGGGAATCATTCTTATCGGGTAAAGGTAACGGCGATGGATACCGGAGAGGAAGCGATTGGGTTTTATGGGTATTTACCGGAAGAAGGAGAGCAGACAGCACTTGTTAATGGAGAGAAATCCGACTACGCGCTTAGCATTGGGATACATATCTATTCCGATTTGTTTACCAGACTCTTATATATCATATTGGCGATTGCGTTTGCAGGACTCTTTATCCTTTTGCTTTTTTTGAGTGAAGGAAAGCTGAAGACAGAACAGATTTTTTTAATGATTGCAATTCCAATGGGGATTGCACTTCTTTGCTTTCAGTCTGTGAATTTTATTCATGATGGTGATGCCCATTTCCTGCAATCATATCACTATGCCAATGAACTGCTTGGGAGGGCTCAGAGTGATACCCAGACATCTATTGCGATGAGGCAGGATGATGTAGATACTGTACTCAACTGCAATTCTGCCGTAAATAATAATGCACGGAATATGAGTCACATTATGGAAACCTGGAGTTGGTTTGCCAAGGATGTAACTATGGTGGAGGGCATTAAACGGGAAGGAGTAGCCGGGGCGAACATGCTGGAGTATTTTCCAAGTGTCATTGCAATTGCATTGGCAAGGCTATTTCACTTAGGCACGTATCCCATGATTTTGCTGGCAAAGATCTTCCCCTTTGTTCTTTATCTGGCGGCATGTTACTATGCAATTAAAATAATTCCTGTAGGGAAAAGAATATTACTTTTTCTGGCAGCGTTACCGATGTCTCTGCAACAGGCTACAGGCATTACCTATGATAATTTTACTTATATGGTATTGTTTTTAATGCTGGCTCTCGTGCTGAAAATTTATTATGAGGGAATAAATAGAAAAACAGGGATTTCTCTGGCTCTTTTATGTATGGCTTTGAGTCTCTGTAAAGGTGGTGTTTATACGCCGATGCTTTTCCTGGTTTTATGTATTCCGAAAGAAAAGATGGGAAATATAAAGAAGAAGATCATTTATATTCTGGTAATGGGAGGCCTAACGTTACTTCTGTTTCTGGTAAGTTATAGCAGTCTGCTGATGATGTATCTGAAACCAACACCGCCTGTAACAGAGCGGACTGCAGAGGTTATAACGGAAGAGGGAAATACGGTAGTCTCAGAAGCAGAGCAGGAACCGGAACAAGTATTTGTCATGGATCAAAGATACGGCATGAGCTATTGCTTAAAGCAGCCGGCTGATTTCGTAAAGCTGGTCATGCAGACCATAGTGGATAAAACAGAAGAATATTACCGTGGAGTTTTAGGTAGAATCATAGCCTGGCCGGCGGCAGATGTTCCTGCCTGGTCCTCCTTTTTATTTGGAATTATTCTCCTTTTGTCAATAAATCGTGTGGGTAGGGAGGAAAAGATAGATTTCAGACTTAAAATCGGGATGCTTGTTACTTTTGTTTTAGTAGCCATGGCACATTTTGTGATTTTTTCAAGTGAAACAACAAAAGGAATGGCATACATCTGGGGAATACAGGGCAGATATTTTATTCCCTTGTTGCTGCTGCTTCTTCTGTGCATCAGAAATAATCATACGATAGAAGAAGAGGGAGCACAGCAGGGATTATACATTTTGTATGATGTGCAATGGATCTTTTATCTAATGGGATATTATATCGGAAAGGGCTTTTAAATTTGGAGAAAAAACCAAGACTCTTACAACAAAAGAATGTAAAATGGCTGTTCCTCATAGGAGTTATTTTCTATACGATCTGGGTAAGCCTGTTTACTTCAACGGTACATATAGAAGTGGATGAGGAATTATATGTGACGCTGGCGAAGTCTTTTCATTATTTGGGAAGGTTTGAAAAAAACGGTCAGATATTGGATTACAGTTGTGTGCTTTACTCGATGCTTCTTTCGTTGGCATATTATTTTTATACACCGGAAAGCATTTTATTTCTATTGCGCTTTGTGGGCGTACTTTGTATGTGTTCATCCGTATTTCCAATTTATTTTCTGGCAAAAGCAATTCTTATGGATGAGGGCATGGCGGTGAAGATAACCGCATGGTTTCTTTTGATGCCGTATATGGCAGATTGCGCATATATGATGCAGGAGGTACTGTGTTATCCATTATTCTGCTGGCTGCTTTTCTTTATGTACCGCCTGTTTGAGGAAGATCAGAGAGGATACAAATGGTGCATTTTAGCGGCTATTTTTTCTGTCAGTCTCTTTTTCACGAAGACCTATACTTTTTTTATCCCAATTACGTTAAACCTTTCTCTTTTTATGATGTGGATGAAAGTAAAGGGGGAAAAGAGAAAAAGGATAACCGTGACCATTCTTATCTATGATGCCCTTTATATCGTTCTGTTTGCAGGATTCTATTTTATGATTTTCGCAATCAATGGGTTTGAAAAGGGAGTAAATCATTATTCTTCCCAGATCAGGAATCTGTTTCCCATCACATCAGCTACTGTCTTTTGGGGAATGATAGGATGTCTGGTATATTTATGCTACCTGATTTTTAATACAGGCATTTTTACAATGGGGAGTTTGGCTGTCATATATAAAAAGGAACGAAAGCCATTTTATTTATGGGTGATTGGTTCGTTACTGTTTATGATTGTGGAAATTGTGTTTATGATTGTTCTTACCGAAGAAGGAGTCGGTGTATTTCCACATAAAATACTGTTTCGTTACTTTCAGATCTGGATGCCGGTGCTCTTAATTGTATTTATTAAAAAAATGCGGGAGTATGATGATGCCTATTATAGATTCATCTTCTGGACCGGTATCGCCGGGCTTGCAGGATCTCTGGTGTACTATTTATTCCGTGGTACGACTGCAAGGCAGGCCATTATGGATGGGCACCTGTATCTGATATTAGAAAATATTTCCAAGCTTATATTACCTCATGCAGATGCACTCATAACCGGGGTGATTGCTTTAGGTTTATTAGTCATTTATTTTAAGAAAATTCGTATCTCCAAAGACAAAATATGGATTGGGATGGCAGGGGTGACAATAGGATTCTGGTTACTTACCTTGATCCAGTTACCTGTTTATACGAATATCTATGTGAAAGGGACAGAAATCGAGAAGGATGGCATTGAAATTGCAAAATACGCCCAAAGCAATAAAATTGATGAAATATTTTATATTTATGATACAATAGAAAACAGGAATGGTTATTTGAGAAGTTATTATGGGTATACCAGACAGGACTGCCGTACGATTTCTATTTCGGATTATGAACAACATAAAGAAAGCTATGTATCCGGAAACGTGATGTTTTTGATTCCGGAATATGTAACAGAAGAAATTGATGCGGAGCCTTGCAGTGAACTTAACCTTTCCCATTTTACAGCATATTTGCCCAAGCATTAGGAATATGAGGAATATAAATTTATGAAATGCCTGATTATCATCCCGGCATACAATGAAGCCGCGAATATCGAGAAAGTCATTAACAATATTGTACAGAATTATCCACAGTATGACTATGTGATTATTAATGACGGTTCTACGGATAAGACTGCGGAAGTCTGTGCCAATGCAGGGTATCAGGTACTGAATCTTCCCATTAATATGGGGATCGGAGGTGCGGTACAGACCGGATATCGGTACGCGAAGAAGAACAATTATGATGCTGCCGTTCAAATTGATGGGGATGGACAACATGATGTGGCCTTTTTAGAAGATATGTTAAAGCTGCTGGAGTCAGGAGAGGCAGATGTCGTAATTGGTTCGCGCTTTGTACAGAAAGAGGGATTTCAGTCGTCTCAGATCCGCAGGGTGGGAATCCGATTCTTAAGTATTCTTGCCAGAATTCTGACAGGAGTACAGATCCGGGATATCACCAGTGGTTACCGGGTAGTGAATCGGAGATTTATTGAAATCTATGCAAATGATTATCCGGTGGACTATCCGGAACCGGAGGCTATGATTATTGCAGCCGTCTATGGTGGGATCATTAAGGAATACCCGGTGATTATGAGAGAAAGAGAGAATGGGACAAGCTCTATTACTTTCAAAAAATCCATATATTATATGATAAAGGTAACGTTGGCTATGTTTGTAAGAAGACTTAGCTTTGGATTTAGGAGAGAAAAATGATACCTGCGACACTTAGAATCGTTTTATCAGTAGCAGTTATCTGCTATTTTATCATTATTTTGTATTATTTGAAAAAAAGAATGCTGGAGCTTCGCTATACATTAATCTGGCTGGCAGCCGGGCTATGTATGGGAATTATGGTTTTCTTCCCCGGCCTTCTGATTGATTTTGTTCATCTACTGGGAATAGAAAGCAATATGAATGGGTTGTTTATCCTATGCTTTGCTTTTATTATTGCTATTTTAATGATGTTAACAGCAATTGTGTCCAGATTTGCAATGAAGGTTAGAACATTGATACAGGAAATCAGTATGTTAGAGAAAAGAATCAGGGAATTGGAGAATCAGATAAACGATGAAAAAAATGGCAATTGATTTGTTGTGGCTCCGTCCGGGAGGCGTAGGCGGGACGGAAAGTTATATCCGAAATCTCCTGGATGGCTGGATGAACCTGTCAGAAGCCTTTGATTTTACGCTGCTGGTATCAAAGGATAATGCAGAAACGTTTCGCAAATATGAATTCGATCAGAGATTTCATCTGCTTGTCGCAGATGTAAATTCAAAAGGAATTGCCCATAGAATCATCTGGCAGAATCTTCATCAGAACAGGTTCCTGCGTAAAAACGGATTTACCACATGCTTCGAACCGGTGTACTGCAAGCCATGGTTTAACGGAAGAATTCAATATACCTGTGTTATTCATGATCTTCAGGCATGTCATTATCCACAATATCATCCATTACATGAAGTACTTTATTCCAAACTGTGTTGGCAGATGGATGCGTGGAATGCCAGGAAGATTATAGCGATATCGAATTGGGTAAAGACAGACATTGAGAAGAGATATCACAGAAAGGATGTAGAGGTTATTTACAACCCAATTCTGATTAAGAAGGATCATCTTGCTGACTTTGCCGTCTTACGGGAACGATATGAAATCGAGGAAAAACAGTTTTTTTATACAGTAAGCCAGATGATTCCGCACAAGAACTTAATTACATTAATTAAAGTAATGAAAAGGATCAAAGAGCAGGAAAAAGAGCTTCCCTCAAAGCTTCTAATCAGTGGAATCAGTGGGAATGCTTCAGGTGAGCTTATTCATGAAATAGAACAATGTGGATTGAAAGAGAATGTCATTCTTACAGGTTATATTAAGGAAGAGGAGAGAAACTCCCTGTATAAGAATTGCCACAGCTTTCTTTTTCCAAGTGTCTTTGAAGGTTTCGGAATGCCGCCGGTAGAGGCAATGTTATTTGGAACAAAGGTGATTACAACCAAATGTACGTCTATTCCGGAAGTAACACAAAACAAGGCACTTTATGTAGAGGATCCATACAGAGTTGATGATTGGGTAAAAATGATCCGGTCAAAGGAAGAAATGGGAAGGTTGGATGTTGGTGTTTATGCTCCGGATAAAATTGCGAAGGAGTATTTAGACGTATTATATAATTCGTAATGAATTGGTAACGTAGGTAAAGGATGAAAGATAGATTCATGAAAATAATAGATCGAAAGATAACGGTTGAGGATCTCACAGCAATATTATGGGTATTTATAGTAACTGTTTCCTTTATTTTGTTTTTTGAATATGATTTTATTTCCTTTGAACAAAATGATGATATGTTTATCAGTACGATACCAAGTGGTCTTTATGGTCAGCATTATATTTATATTTGTTTTAGTAATATATTACAAGGGATTTTTTTGTCGGGTTTATCCAAGATTCTTCCTATTTGTAACTGGACGATAATGCTATATATTGGATACATTTATATTTCCTATGTTGGAATTGGTGTATGGGCAGTTGAGACGAAAGGGGCAGTGATAGGAGGAGGCTTGTCCGTTCTTTTTTTCTTAACCACATATGATTCTCTACTTCATAATATGAATTTTTCTAAAACCGGTGGGGTACTAATGAGTGTTGGAGTAATGATTTTTGCCCATTACACTAAAAAATTATCCGGAAAGAAGAGTATTATTTCCCTCTTGATCTCTGGAGGCATGATATTTGCAGGAAGTTTGGTAAGGAGGGATAGCATCATAGCGTTTCTTCCGTTTGTAATGATTTTGATAATATCTGTAGTTTTACAGTGTAAAAATAGACAGATTGAGGTGAGTAAAGAGATTCTTCCATGGTTGATATTGGCATTGGTTATTGTAACAGCATGGATGATTGACTCAATGGCATACAAAGTGAATGGCGAATGGAGAGATTATAAAGAATTCAATAGTGTAAGAGCCAATTTGGATGATTATGGAATGTTGGATTACGAAACGCATCAAGAAATATATCAAAAAATAGGATATAATGAGATAGATGTTAAGATGTTATCAACCTGGCATTCAGCGGATGATGAAGTGTTTAGTAAAGAGAATTTACAGGAGATTATTCGGAATAAGGTTCCGAAAGAATATTCGTTTGAAAACATAAAACAAAGTTTGAGAGAAATGTATAACAATGTACTTAAAAAAAATTATCTGTTTTATGCTATTTTGGTATTGACATTGGTATGCGGATTAACCGACCCGAAGAAGCTGTTATTACTAATTCCCAATTTTTTGTTGATGATTGCAGAACTGTTTTATCTGGTTTTTGGTGGAAGATATCCCGATCGCGCCACTTTGTTGATTTTCATGTATGCATTTGTTGTAATCGTGTATACATTTCCGAAAAAAGAAGAACTAACAAAAGCAAGGAATAGCTTGATGGCAGCCGCATTGCTTGTCATGGTAGCTGTCGGATTATATAATATGGATATTAATGAAATAATAGAAAATGATGCCAGGGAGTATCCTTATAAGGAAGAATACAGGCAATTTTTGTCCGAGATATCAGAGCATCAGGAAAATCTGTATGTATGGGATATATTTGCAATAGAAAGGGTTCTGGAAGGGGCATATACACCATATGAAGCACTTGATCGGGGAGTGCTTCGTAATTCTGTATACACTGGTGGTTGGTTTGTGAATACTCCGATTATGGCTAATAATGCAGAGCGATTTGGAGAAAAGAATAATCCATATAAGCTTTTAGCGGATTTAAAGAATGTTTATCTGGTAACGCTGACCGGTACGGATATTAATGATACCTTGTCGTATATTCGCAGGCATTATAACGAGAACGCACAGGCAAAGTGCATGGCGGAGATAAATGAAGTTGCAATTTATCGTTTCGCAGAGGAGTAGGAATGAAAAACACATTAAAGAAATTTAGTTTGCAGAGCATTTATACTAGGGTATTTATTATATTATTTGTGTTCAGCACCTTTTATGTTTTGCCAATTATATTATTTAATACATGGTTTAACGATGATTTGGGAATTACCTTATATGGTGTGACCGGATTAAATGGGGATGGAAGACCGCTCGGACAATTATTGAGTGATTTTTTATCAGGCGGTGGGATCGTTGCAGATATCGGACCATTACCGTTATTATGTTCCATTCTTATTTTATCCTATTCCCTGGTGTTGTATGCAAAAGAGAATATACCTTTTTCGGAACATCATATACTTTTAAGCTTTGTTTTGTTGACAGTTCTTACGAATCCCTTAGGTATGTCTATTCTGTTTTATCGGACCGGGGGATGTGTTATGATTACAGCCTTAAGCATTCCATTCTTGCTGTTTTCTTTTAATGATGAAATCGCCACATGGATAATAGGCATTGCAGCATTTGTTTCCGGAATAGCGATTATGTCATTATATCAGGCAGCATTTGGAATGTGTCTGGTTTTGGTTTGTATGAATATTATATTTTTAATGCTGCAAGGGAAAAACAGAATTAAAAATGATATTGTGAGATTAATCGGATTGTTTTTGGGTGCGGTGGTATATATGGTATTCATTATGCCACGCTATATTGATTCGGAAGGATGGAGACATACGGCCTCACAGACGGTTTCGGGATTCAGTCTGGAGACGGTCAAGGTTTTTTTATTAAACATATGGAACAGTACCTTTTATATCATTCATTATCTGAAAGGATTGTCTATAGTAAGTAAAACTTTTCTGGGATTGTTTGTGGTTGCAGCATGGGGATATTCTTTATACTATGGATACTCAAAAACTAAGGATAACAGGAAGAAGTGTGTTATCACAATATTAGCATTGGTGGCTGCACCTTGTGTGATAGCGGTAATATCTTATATTCCGCTGGCGATATTGAGCTCTTTGGATATCAAATGCAGAATATTTATTGCGCTTGGCGGAGTATTACTTTATTTTGGTGTATTTATGTTGGAACTTTCCAAAAAGAATACAATAATAGTGGCAGTTATTCTTTTGGGATATTTACTCAGTCAGTTTTCCTGCATGTATTCTTATGGGAATACAGTAAAGAATGAAACAGAATACGAGAAATATCTTGCATATTCTATCGCGCATGATATAGAAACAATTAATGCAGAGAATGAATATCAGAGTTTCTCTTTTTTGGGAACTGCTCCACGGTCAAGGAAATATGAGCTGATCAGACAGAAATACAGCTTTTATGATGAAATTGTTCCCAGATATTTTTCTAATGATATATGGATAGGTGCAGCGTGGTTATTGCCATATTTACCGGACAATATTTATAATGAAGGACTAAATGAGAATGATCAGATGGTTGTGGATAATGGTGAGCCGGTTTTAAGTAATTCTACTTATTCCTGTTATGTCAATGAAGGTAAGATCATTATTGCTTTTCGCGAATAGTAAGGATGTGAGATTGCATGAAAAAAGAAACGATAGTATTTATTGATTATTGTGGAAGCTGTGACGGAGAGGGCAAAGCAATCGGACATTCCCCCAAGGTGTTGATGGAATATGCAGATCTGTTAAAAGATCATTATAAGCTTGAAGCAATATTACCTTTATGTGTTCATGAGTCTGTGAAAGAAGGAACATTTGATAGAATAACGAATCTGCCATATCAGATTGTAGAAGAAGGAAATAGAGGCTTATTAAAACGATTGGTGGATAAGTACAAATTATTTAGAAATATTGGGGTGGCAAACCGCTACAGTGAACAAAAAATTTGCTGGTACTACCGGACGGATTTTTTCCTGTTTTTATATTACTTTTTTCATCGAAAGCCCAAGGACAAAACTCTGATCTGCTTACTGTATCAGCAGAAGTTTGCGAAAGGACTATTGGGTAAGGCTTTAAATCTGATCTTTAAAAGAGGATTAAGTAAATTTGATGCTGTTATTTATACACAGAAAAATATGAAGATACCGCATCCTAAAGTTTTTTATATGCCGGATTACTATTATGATGCAAAATATGAACCATACAGAAAAATGCCTAAGGATGATAAGGTAGTCTGTCTGGGAACGATGAATCCTTATAAAGAACTGGAAAAGCTGGTAGATGTATTTAATGCAAATGGGATGAAACTGGAGATTGCAGGAAGGTTTTTAGACCAGCAAAGATATTTAGATTTGCAGAATCGGGCCAAAGATAATGTAATTGTTGAAAATGTGGTTTTATCAGAGGATGACTATTATAAGAAACTGGCAGGTGCAAAGTATTCTATTTTACCATATGATATGAAAGTGTATGAGGGAAGAACATCAGGAGTATTACTGGAAAGTATTTTTGTTGGAACGATACCGATTGCACCTAAAAGGCTATTGGAGGAGAATGAGGTAAGAGGGATCGGGTATGAGACTTTAGATGAAATTAATGCCATCTGGCTAAAAAGTGGAAAGAGCAGATTCCCGAATACAAGATATATTTTCTTAAATAAGGAACAGTTGAAAACAAAAATATATGATTTTTTATAATACATGGAGGGATTAGAACATGATAATTAAACATTTTTATTCATTTAATATTGACATAAATAAAAAAAATGAAAAATTGAATGCTCAAGATTGGGATAGATTGAGAGAATCAGAAGATACTGATTTTGGAATAGAGACATCAAAGAATAGCTATATAAGTAACTGTAAGAACAAAAAAACATATGAAAGATATGCAAAGAGAATATGTGAACTGTATGGAAATGATACATTACATATCATTTCTCTTGGATGTGGCAAAGGTATATTGGAGTGGCATATAAAAAATTTATGCCCTGAGATTTATATAACAGCAACAGATTATGGAGAGGGAACAGTTAATCGACTTAGGGATGTTTTAGATGTCGATATTATAAAAAGATTTGATATATTTAATGATTCTTTTGATAAACTCAGTATAAAGGATAAGGATAATATTTATTTATTTTGCAGAGTCAGTACAGAATTTTCAAAAAAGCAATGGATAAAAATTTTAAAGAAGATGAATGAACAGGGCGTCAAGAAGATTATTTTTATTCCAACAGAAGAGGCGAACCTTAAAAATGCATTTTGGGAGAAATATTGGTTTTTTATGAATATTTTATCCGGAAGAAAAAATGCTTTTGCAGGCTGGATGTATTCAAGAAAGGCATTTGAAAAAATATTCCAAAAAGGTGGATACAAGGTAGCGAGAAGAGACAATGTGACAGAAGATGTCATTATTGAATTGGCAAGTAATACAAGAGAGGATTAGTGTGAAAGGATATTAAGATGTTTTTTTGTACATTGTTTGATAGTAATTTTATAGATAGAGCATTAATTTTATATGATTCATTGTGCCATGTGATGACAGACTTCAAGCTATTTATGTTTACACTTGATGATACCGCCTTTAACATATTAAATGATTTGTGTCTGGTTAATGCAGTTATAATAAGAGAATCTGATTTTGAAGATGACGAATTAAAGGAAGTAAAAAAAACACGAACTAGGACAGAATACTGTTGGACATGTACTCCATCAGTAATTCGATATGCCATTATACATTTTGAATTAAAATATTGTATATATATAGATGCCGATATGAAGTTCTACTCATCACCAGAAATATTATTAAAAGAAGTTATTGAAGAGAAGGGAGATATTTGTATTATTGGACACCGCTTCGCAGAAAATTTTATGAAGAAAACAAAGGAAAAGCAGCATGGTAAGTATTGCGTAGAATTTAATCTTTTCTCTAATAATGTAAATGGAATGAAGATTTTAGAGTGGTGGCGGGAAAAATGTTTAGAATCATGTTCTATGAAAGAACATGATGATAGTTTTGGTGATCAGATGTATTTAAATAATTGGCCTCTCATATTTGATAACGTATATGAGGTACAGAATAAGGGAGCTGGTGTTGCACCATGGAATATAACACAGTACAAATTGATAGATAGAGATCAGAACCAGATTATATTAAAGTACAAAAAGAGTGAAATTTGTAAACTGGTTTTTTTTCATTTTCAAGGATTAAATTTTATAGATGGCAAAATAATAAATTTAAATATATATAATGAGATGGGTCCAATTGATGATGAACTGGTAAATTTGTTATATGATGAATATATTAGAGAAATATTGGACGCCAGAGTGTTTTTACAAAAGCAATATATGCATACAATTCAGAATCCAGAAAGTCGAACACAGGGGAATAAGTGGCACTATACCGGTGTACAAGATTTAATAACATATGTGGTCAATTATACAATTAGTAGAATTAGAGGTAAAAAGAATTGGAGAGAAATCAAGTGAACCATAACTATGCACCGGTGGTGATATTTGGTTATAATCGTGTGGATAAACTAAGGAAATGCATAGAAGCGTTAATGGAGTGCGATGGAATAGGGCATACAGAGATATTTTTGTATATTGACGGACCCAAAGATCAAATAGATGAATATGCGGTTAATAAAGTAAAAGAGTATACAAGAAAATTAAAGGAGCAATCAAGGTTCTTAAATATGAAAATAAAATATCAGGAAAGAAACCTTGGATTGGCAGAATCTGTTATATCTGGAATTACTGAGATCATTAATCAATATGGGAAAGTTATTGTGCTGGAAGATGATATACTTGTAACTTCAGATTTCTTATTATTTATGAATGGTGCATTAGACGCTTTTCAAAATGATGGGAAAGTATGGTCAATATCAACCAATACTTTAAGTAATCATAAAATTAAGGAGTGTCGAGAAGACATCTTATGGACGTATAGAGGTGAGTGCTGGGGATGGGCAAGTTGGGCAGATAGATGGAATAAAGTAGATTGGGAAGTCAGTGATTATAATAAATTCATAAACAATAAAAAATGCCAAAGGGTGTTTAACCGTGGGGGAAGAGATATGACGCAGTTGTTGCAGATGCAGCATGATGGAAAAATCAATTCTTGGGCGATAAGATGGTGCTATCAGCAATATAAAGAAAATATGATAACTGTATTTTCGAAATATCCCAAATCGTATAACATTGGGTTGGATGGTTCTGGCACAAATTGTGGCGGTGAAACTACCAGATTGCCGGAAACACAGCTAGAGAAGACATGGAATTTTCGATATTCTAACAAAAATACGGTATTATTAAAAGAGTTTCAAAAGAAAAGATTTTTTGAGTTTTGGCGACAAAAATTAGGCGGTTATTGGTATGCCTTGGCAGAAGTAGAACATTGTCTGCTATGCAGAAAAAATAATGAAGAATTTTTAACAATTAAAGCAGGTGTTTTTAAAGATTACAGAAGCCCTATGATATGTGAAGTGCAGGGAGAAAAATATATTTTTGCCACTCAGCTTAAAAAAAACACTTTACAAAGGAGTGTTGCTCTTTTCCGTTTGAATCAAAGAAATAGGATTGAAAAAGAGCAGATACTTTTAGCAGATAAAACTTCAAGAGAGTTTTTGAGTTTACTATACATGAGAGAAAAGTATTATTTATTAACTCGAGATTGTAAAAATGATTTATTTGTATTTTATGAAATGGGACAAGATGTATTTACATGGAAAAAATATGCAGTATTGGAAATAACAGAAAATCTGGTGAATACTGTTGCGACATATATAAATGATAGAGTATATTTGACAGGGTCTTTGCTTGAAAGCAATGCTGACAATAGAGCTGTATTTGTGCAATTTGAAATAGTAGATTTTTTTAATCCCGGGAAAATAAGTTCCGTCTTGAAATGGAAAGGATCAGATAACAATTATTATTCCATTCATGCTGGTAATTGGTTTTACAGAGAAGGAGTAAGGTATCGTGCATTGGAGAAAAGTACTCGTAAACAAAGAGGGAAATCGGTTATTATTGAAGAAATAGTAGAGAACACTCAAGAAGGAAAAAAAACCAAAATGTTGGAAGAAATAACAGTTAATTCTGTAGAGTGTGAATTGCCGGCATTTATTTACAGAAAATTAGGTGTATCTGCCTATTCCTATTTGGAGGGATATGAGGTTTTAGAACTGTTGGTGCAGCATTTTTCACTGGGAAGACTGGGGGCTAAATTGTTACGAAAGATTCAAAGGTAAGTATATGAAAAAAATGGCGATTATGTTCTCGTGTTTTAATCGGGAAGAACAGACTAAAAGATGCTTGGAAACCATATATTTGCAGAAAGATAGTTTGAAAGATATTGCAGTAGATATCTTTATCTATGATGATGGATCAACAGATGCAACATTAGAGATGATAGATAACTTTTTTCCAGATGCAAAAGTCACAAAGGGCAGCGGAAATATGTATTGGTGTAGAAGTATGAATATCCTGATGAAGCAAGTTCGCACATTAGGATATGATTTCTATTTGGTAATCAACGATGACGTTAAATTTTTTGAAAATGCTTTACAAATCATGTATGAAACCTACAGGATGACTAATGCACACGTGGGAATAGTAGGGGCGTGCAAAAGTGCTGTTACAGGAGAACAAACTTATGGTGGAAGGGATGGAAAGGGAAATATAATATCACCAAGTATGCAATTGAAAAAATGTATTTGGGCTAATTGGAATTGTTTTCTTATTGATAAATATGTTGTTGATCATGTTGGAATTATTGATGGTAAATTTCAGCATGCATTTGGAGATTTTGAATATAGCAATCGCATGAATAAATATGGGTTTGAAATATTTATATCAAAAGACTATGTTGGTGAGTGTGAAATCAATTCTAAAGAGGGAACGTGTGCAGACAAAAATGTGCCACGTATGCTGCGCCTGAAAAAGTTATTTTCTCCGAAAGGAATACCACCCTATTCTTATTTTAGATACAATTTTAAAATTGAAGGAATAAAAGGCTTGCTAAAATCCGTATATGGTTATTGTAGTTTGATTTATTATATTTTTGCAGGAAAGGATCTGAACTAAATTGTGGGTATGAGAATTGTTTATATATTGAATAATGGTGGACTTCTTGGAGCAAACAGATCACTGCTTGGAACAATGGAATATATGTTAAAGCAGGGAAATAAGTGCTTCGCTCTCATTCCTGAAAAGCGTGGTGTGGAAGTGAAATTTGAAGAATTGGGAGTTGAATATGCAGTTATCGGTTATCGTCCCTGCGTATGGTATCCGGGATATATTGGTTTACCATTTTTGGTAAACATAGTAAGAATGCCACAGATATTAAGGACGATTAAAAAGTGGAATGTGGATTTAATTCACAGCAATAATTCCAGTCATGACATTGGTATGATTGCTGCATTGCTTTTAAGAAAAAAGCATGTATGGCATATGAAGGAGATTATGGAGCTGAGTTATCAGACTAAAAATATTTTTCCTCATTTTTACAGGTGGCTCAGAAAAAAATCGGATGCAGTAATTTGTGTTTCGAACTATGTATATCGGTATCAGAAAGATCACTACCCTAATAATCATATGTTTATGGTATATAATCCGTATGATGTAAATTATTATGATATTAAGAGAACAGAATTTGCTCCGAATAAAGAGATTACGTTACTTTTAGCAGGAGGTTTCTCAGCATATAAGCGGCAGATGGATAGCCTGAAAGCATTGGTAATATTAAGAAATCGAGGAATTGATAATATTAAACTAATTTTGGTGGGAGGAGGACTTCCCGAAACAGTAAAAGAAATTAATGATTATATTGTGATGAATCAACTAGAGAATAGCGTCAGGGTAATAGATTTTCAAATGGATATCCAGCAGTTAAGAAAATGCGCAGACATTGCGCTGTGCTGTTCTGAAAACGAGGCATTGCCAAGAGTGGTTGTAGAAGGTATGCTCGGAGAGATGCTGATCATAGGAGCGGACAGTGGAGGAATTGCAGAACTGTTGCAGTACAATGAGAAAGGATTATTGTATCAGCCAAGAGATTGCGAAGATCTGGCAGATAAGATAGAATATGCTATCAACCATAAAGAAGAGTGCTGGAAAATGATACGAAGGGCTAAGGAGTATGCTATAGAAAATTTCGAGTTGGACCGTAGTGGAGAAAGAATACTAAGTGTTTATAAAGAAGTTCTGGAAAAGAAATAAAGGGAGAAGAATATGTGCGGCATAGTAGGAACTGTAAAATACTGTGATAAAGAAATTTTACATAAGATGAATGAAATTCAAGTGCACAGAGGTCCCGATTCGGAAGGTGTATTTTGGTCAGAAGAGTTGAACGTTGGATTGGCAATGCGAAGACTTAGTATTGTGGATCTGGAAAACGGTACACAGCCAATGTATAATGAGAATAAACACTGTGTCTTGGTATTTAATGGTGAGATTTTTAATGCAGACATTCTACGAAAAGAGCTATTAAAAAAAGGACATACTTTTGTAACTGCTTCTTCTGATACGGAAGTCTTGGTACATTTATATGAAGAATATGGCACAGATATGCTTAATTACTTAAATGGTATGTTTGCTTTTGCAATCTGTGATTTGGATAAGAGGCAGGTCTTTGTTGCAAGAGATCAAATGGGGATCAAACCATTGCATTATATTTTTGATGGTAGCAGGCTTGCATTTGCTTCGGAAATGAAATCACTTACAGGCGCAGGATTGTCACAGAAGAAAATAGATCAAAATGCGTTATGGCAGTATTTATCATTTCAATGTGTGCCTGCCCCCATGACGATTTATAAAGATATCAGGATTCTACCAGCGGCTCACTATATGCTGTTTGATATAGAAAAAGCAGAATTAAAAATAGAAAAATATTGGGATTGTATAGAAAACAGGAAAAAATATGAAGGTTCCGAAGAGGAACTTTCACATTTTGTGCGTAAACAGGTAGAAAAGGCAATTGAGAGATGGACGATGAGTGATGTGCCACTTGCCTGTTCATTATCTGGAGGCCTTGATTCTACAATTATTGCTGCAATTGTAAGTCAGAAACATGAACTACACACATACTCATTAGGCTTTGAAAATGAGAACGAATTTGATGAAAGACATCTGGCAAAGCTTGTAGCGCAGAAATGTGGGACTAAGCATACCGAGATTATATTAACTCCAGATGAGCTGTTGAAGGATATAGACAAAATGATCCGATCTATGGACACACCGTATGGAGGAGGTGTTCCCTCGTGGTTTGTATTCCGTAAAATCGCAGGAAATGAGAAAGTCGTATTTAATGGAACCGGGGGAGATGAACTGTTTGGCAATTATTCTAAATGGCTTCGATATGAACACCCGCTTGAAAGATATAGACAAACGAGATATTTTTTGCATACAGGGGAGAACAAAGCACAATTTATCTTACATCCGAATGGGAGTATTTACCATAAATACATGACCGAGGGGATGAAGAACAGGGTTGTAAATAAAGTGGATCATGGTATAATCAATACGAATGCATGGCTGGAAAAAACTTGGAGAGAATGTCCGAGTAGGAGTTGGCGCGACAGGATTCCTTATGTGGATTTTAAGATTCAGCTACCAGAGGAGTTTCTGATGATGCTGGATCGTTTTTCTATGCATTTTTCCATTGAAGCGAGAGTGCCTTTTTTGGATAGAGAGTTGGTTGAGAATGTTTTGGGAATTCCTGCTTGCTTACGTACAAAAAAATATAATGCAAAATATTTACTGAAAGAAGCGTTAGGAGATATTTTGCCAGAGGAATTGCTTCAGATGCCAAAACGAGGGTTTGTTTTGCCCTATAAGGAATGGTTAAAAAATGAATTAAAGGAAATGGTTATTGATTATTGCACAGGAAATACCATTAAGCAGCAAAATTTGTTTTCTCTTGAAATAGAATCTAACTTAATTGCTCCATTCTACAAAGGTAATGACGAACTGACCCCTCTTGTGTGGGAAGTATTGATGTTTCAAAGATGGTATTTCAATCAATAATAATAAAGGATCAATAGGAGATCAGCTATGAAAAAGTATTTTGATGAAGTTATGATTTTTATAAGTGATCGCTTTTACTGTGGATTGACATTATTAACGGTCGTTATTGCATATGGCTATGCAGCTACCAATATTTCAATAGGTATAGATGATATAAGAGGTCAATTAGAGATCGGTGAAGGCAGACAGGTCATAGCATCAGGAAGATTTTCACAGGCAATATGGCCCAGTCTTTTGGGGTATCATACGAAGTGGATAGAGAATTCTTTTGCAATAGATGTTATAGCAGTATTACTTTTAATGTTATCTGCAGTTAATTGCTGTATTTTGTTTCGAAAAAGATCCAAAGATCATATTTCCATGATTGCGTTGACTATTTTTAGCAGTTTAATGCTGACATACCCACTAATCAATGAATTTTGGGAATATACACATATAAATTTATGTATCTGTACAGGCATTTTCCTTTCTACGATGGTTATTTACCTTGTAGATGATTGGCTGGAAACAAAATGGAATATATGGAAAGTAATTTTAATTGCTTTGTTGATGATGTTTGTTTGTACCAGTTATGAAGCAGTAGTTTGCGTATATATTTTTATAGTGTTTGCCATTCTGTTTTTAGCAGTTTTGTTTGATTCGGATAAATGGTCAATGAAATTGCTGATAAAAACTGGATTTGTGTATGTTACTGCGTTAGTAAGCGGAATTGTAGGAAGAGTGGTAATTCATAAGCTCATTACAGTATTGTTGAACATGCCGTATGATACGAATGGGAACACCGGAATCAGCTGGAAGATTAGTGAATTGGGAACGTAATTATATTCACTAATTGTTAGCTGGGTCGATATGTATTTATTGAAAAGTATTATTTATTTTCCACTTACGGAGATGGTGATATTTGGAATTATATATATTTGTCTGCTGGCTTATATCCTGAGAAGTAGTAAACGGTATATAATTGTGATTCCGGGGATTGGAATGTTGTTATCGTTCATTGCATTGTCTCTGGTACAGGGAAGTGTGACTTATTATCGGTGTACCGGTCAGGTGTTTGCCTTTTTTGTTGCATTTGTAGGAATGTTGTTATGCTATATAGTAGAGAAATCTAACAGAAGACATTTAAAGAGAGTGGTGCAATTAATACTTGTCTGGCTTTGCATTGTGCAATCTGTTAACTTAAATTATTGGCTGACGTTAAATCATTTACGCTCAGAAGAGGAAGAGAAAGTTATTTATGATATAGGGAGTGAATTGAGACAGAACCATGATATGAGCAAACCTATAGTTTTTTGTGGTTTTTATGGATTGAGTTCTGAAATTATTGAGCTTGCTTCAATCCCTAAGAAAGACGTTCGCTGGAAGGTGTATTCATATGTATATTCTAAATTGCACGAGGAAGATTATAGTTCCGTCTATAATGGCTCAAGGCGAAAACTGCCTCAAACAAATATAAATTCCGTGATTTCCTGGGCATTAGGAGATCAAAAGGATATGCAGGCATTGTTGGCAAAACAGGGATTCTCGATTAAAATTACAGAAGATTCACAAATATGGGATGAAGTTTTTGAAAAACTGTACTATGGAAGAGTCTCTGCTTATCCGGATAAAGAATATATTGAGGAGGAGAAAGAATACATAGCGGTATATATAGCAAATTAGAAGAGACATAGGGAGTACTTGACAATGAAGATGAAAATGATATATGAAATGATTGCACATCATTACATTAACAAAAAAAAGGTTACGCTGCCATGTGATATGTCTGATAATAAAAAGCTGTTAATTTTAGCAACGGGTACAAGTGCCAGTGAGTTTTGGAATGATTGTGCTGAACGATGGAAAAAATTTGAGGACTATGATATTATGGTCATGAATCGTTCCATTTACAAGATGAAAGAGCAGATATTCAGATTAAAACCAAAGTATTTTGCAGCCTGTGACTCGATTTATTGGGGAGCCAATCCTGGAAAAAGGATAAGCTCAAAATTGGCAGAAGAAACATACCAAAAAACAAAAGAAGTGTTGGAAGAAATTGACTGGGATTGTTTCCTGATAACAACAATACAGGAGCATTTTTGTTTCACAAATCCTAAAGTGAAGATAATTAGAATAAATACCGTAGATTATGATAGTAACAACTCTTGGACATATTGGTTGTATAAAAATAATTTTGCACAGCCTGCAGTACATAATGTGGTACAACTTGGTATTTATTATGGAATAACTTTTGGCTATAAGGAAGTAGGTCTGGTAGGAGTTGACTTTGATTTTATCAAAAATATACATTGCGATAAAGACTGCAGGGTAGGGATTTATGCAGAACATCAGTATGAAGCAAAGGTCACATCAGTATATCTTGATCGGGATGTTGTTGGATTGTATAACAATAGTGTTATGGCGAAGTATATCTATCAGACAGCAGAAGCAATTGCATGTTTTGGTAAGTTATCAATGTATGCGGAAAGAATGAAGTGTAAGATATATAACTATTCTTTGAATAGTTTATTAGATTGCTATGAAAAAAAGAGTTTGGATGGGCAGGAGAGAGATGAACTTTAACAGTAGATTGATTATAGCTGAAATAGGGATGACACATGACGGAAGTCTTGGACAGGCGTTGGAACTAACAAAGACAGCTGCAGAGTGTGGAGTAGATGCAGTGAAGTATCAGTTGCATATATCCGAAGCAGAAACGATACGGAATGCACCACAACCACCTTATTTTAAAGCGGAGCCACGCTATGAGTTTTTTAAAAGGACTGCGTTTACGAAAGAACAATGGCTGCAGATAAAGAAACAGTGCGAAGAAAGTAAGGTTAAGTTTATTGTTTCTCCGTTTTCTATAGAAGCCGTCAAAATATTGGAAGAGATAGGGGTAGATGCCATTAAATTACCATCCGGTGAAATTACGAATATACCTTATTTGGAATATATAGCCCAGACGGGGATCCCTGTCATTATTTCTTCAGGCATGAGTTCATGGGCAGAACTTTGTGATTGCGTGAGAATTTTTAAAGAAAAGGATTGTAATTACGCAATTATGCAATGTACATCAGAATATCCTTGTCCACCAGAGGAAGTTGGTTTAAATGTTATTGATCGGATAAAAGAAACCTATCTGGGAATACCCGTAGGATTATCAGATCACTCTGAAGGTGTGTGGGCGGCTATAGCAGCGTGGATGAAGGGAGCTACCATCATAGAAAAGCATTTTACTCTTAGTAAAAGGATGTACGGACCGGATGCTAAGATGTCCATGGAACCGGAAGAGATGAAGCTTTTGTGTGAATCAATTAAAAATCTGGAAAAGGCTCTTCAAAATCCGGTCAGCAAGGAAAATGCAGATAAGTTCCGTGAAATGAAAAAGATCTTCCAGAAGAGCATTGTGGCGATCTGCGAGATCCCTAAAGGAACGGTCATTACGGAGGATATGATAGGCTATAAAAAACCCGGCATTGGATTGGAAACAAAATATTACAGAGACATTTTAGGGAAAAAGGTTAAAAGAGATTTATCATTTGATGATATTATTTATGAAGGAGATATTGAGTGGTGAAAAAAACAATCTGTGTTTTTATAGGCGGCAGAGCAAATTACAGCAGTATTAAATCCGCGTTAATCGCAATCAATGAGCATCCGGGACTGGAGCTTAAGATTATACTGGGAAGCTCCGCACTGATTAAGAAGTATGGGAATCTGGAAAAAATTATGCAAAAGGATGGATTTGAGATTGCAGAACGGATTCACATGTTGGTGGAAGGGGACGAGCCGGCAGCGATGGTTAAGACTGCAGCACTCGGAATGCTTGGACTTACAGACGCTCTTGAGCGATTGAAGCCGGACTATGTTATTGTAATCGGAGATCGTTATGAGGTCATCGCACCTGCTATTGCAGCAGCGTATATGAATATTCCTGTCGCACATACCATGGGGGGCGAAGTGACCGGTACAATTGATGAAAGCATCCGTCATGCAATTACGAAATTTGCACATATTCATTTCCCGGCAAACAAGGAGAGTGGAGAACGAATTGTTAAGATGGGCGAGGAAAAAGAACGTGTTTTTGTTGTAGGATGTCCGCGAATTGATACAGTGAAAAGAATTATTGATGAAGACCCTGGAGTACCGGAGAATATTTTTGAACTATGCGGCGGTGTAGGTCCTATATTTAATTTGAAAGAGCCTTTTCTTTTGATTTCACAGCATCCGGTGACAACAGAATACAAGGAAGCCGAGCATCAGATTAATGAAACAATTTATGCGGCAATGGAAACCGGATATCCCATAATTATGCTTTGGCCAAACTCGGATGCGGGTACAGAAGGAATTTCGCAGGGAATACGTAAGTTCAGGGAGAAGCATCCCAATGTTACGATGCATGCATTTACCAATTTGCCAATTGCCATGTATGTTAGATTAATGAATAATACAGCATGCTTAATAGGAAATTCAAGCAGTGGTATCAGAGAAGGAGCTTTCCTTGGTACACCCTGTGTAAACGTGGGAACCAGACAGGCAGGTAGAGAACGCGGAAGTAACGTGGTTGATGTATCATGTAATAAGGAAGAGATCCGTGAAGCTATTATGAAGCAGATACAGCATGGAAAATATAAGTCCGAACCTATTTATGGAGATGGCTCTGCAGGTAAGAAGATTGCAGATATTTTATATAATACAACGGTGGAAGTGCAAAAAAGAATTACTTATTAGTATACAGGAGACGATCATGGCTAAAGAGATTTTGGCAATTATTCCGGCAAGAGGCGGATCTAAGGGGATTAAAAGAAAAAATTTAGTTCCGATTGAAGGGAAGCCTTTGATCCAATATACCATTGAGGCTGCAGTAGGAAGTAAATATGTTACACGTGTGACAGTTAATTCGGAAGATGCGGAAATTATAGACTATGCATCTAAGCAGGGAGTGGAAGTGATTGTACGGCCGGATGAACTTGCACAGGATGCAACTCCCATGAAAGATGTGATTCTTCATGAGTTACGATATTTAAGGGAAAAGGAAGAATATGTTCCGGATATTATAGTTTTATTACAGCCCACATCTCCTCTTCGGACAGCGGAACATATTGATGAAGCCATGCAAAAGCTATTGTTAAGTGATGCGGATGCGTTGGTCAGCGTAGAAGAGGAGCCTCATCTGCATTCACCGTATTCCGTTATGCAAATCAATGAACAGGGATATTTGGAATTTTTCTTAAAAGAGGGAGAAAAATTCACCTCAAGACAGCAAAAACCAAAGTTTTATGCCAGAAACGGTGCTGCAATTTATGCAGTAGAAACTGACGTGTACTTAAGGACAGGAAGCCTGTATGGCACTAAGTGTATGGCATATGAGATGCAGCCGGAGGATTCTGTAGATATAGATGAGCCCATGGACTTGTATCTTGTACGGAGCATGATGCAGTATAAACGGGAAAAAAGTGCTTTGAGGAGTAAGGATTCATAAATGAAGTATATTAGAATTTTAAAGGATATCAGTAAGAAAATATCTTATATGTTGGACAAGTCCCAAAAAAGATGGGCAGTCGTCGTTTTGGTATGCATTTTTATTGGAGCAATGGTAGAAACCCTTGGAGTTTCAGTGATTGTTCCACTTGTACAGGCAATGCTGTCTCCGGAAGTGATACGTAGAGCATTGGAGGCGGGTGTTTTACACATTTCAACGGAAAATATAACGAATCATGAATTGATTCTACTTTTGAGTATTGGTGTTGTTATTATTTATATTATCAAAAATATTTATCTTATTTTTTTATCTTATATCCGTTCTTGGTATTCCTGCAAAATACAAAAAGAAACTGCAGTTAAAATGATGAACTCTTATATGAAAAGGGGATATCCTTATTTTCTGAATACTAATGTCAGTAAATTGCTTAGAGGTGTTGGCGGAGATGTCTCGGGTCTTTATGGTGTGATTTCTCATATTTTTAAAATTATTACAGAGGGATTAACGGCTTTCTGTATTTGCATTTTTATTATGATAACAGATTATAAAATGGCACTGGCAATTGCAGCAATAGGTATTGTATGCATTATTGTGATTATTAATCTGTTTAAGAATAAAATGTCGAAATACGGAAAAATATATAGGAAATATATTGGCATAACCAATCAGAGCAGTATTCAGGCTTTTGAAGGAATTAAAGAGATCCTGGTTATGCGCAGAGAGCAGTTTTTTACTAATCAGTTTAGAAATTCCTATGAAGTTATGCAAAAGGCGAATGTAATTCAATCCGTTGCCAGTGAAAGTCCGGCATATATGATAGAAGCAGCCTGTGTTACAGGAATGATTGTGATTATATGTATAAGGATGATGGGAAGTTCTGATTTGAATGCATTGATTCCACAGTTGGCGGCATTTGCGGTCGCTGCATTCCGAATTTTACCTTCGCTTGGTCGTATTTCCAGCGCAGTGAATGGGCTGATTTATAGTATTCCTTCCATGAATGCATGTTATGAAAATGTGTCTGCTGCGAATCAATACGAAGAGTCAACGGATCTAAGAAAAGTTGGTGTTAATGATGAAAATAAATTGGAATTTAATGAAAAAGTAGAGATTAGAAATGTGAGTTGGAAATATTCAGAGACTGGTCCGGATATTTTGAAAGACATAAGCTTTGATATCATTAAAGGAACATCGGTGGCCTTTATTGGACAGTCAGGAGCAGGAAAGACTACTTTGGCAGATGTAATCCTTGGATTGTTGAAACCCTATGAGGGAGATGTTACGGTTGGCGGGAAAAGTATTTTTACTTCACCTAAATCGTGGGCAGGAATTGTGGGCTTTGTGCCTCAATCTGTATATCTGACGGATGATACGATTAGAAAAAATGTGGCGTTTGGTGTAGAAGAAGCAGATATCGATGATGACAAGATATGGAGAGCCTTGGAACAGGCGCAGCTTGCAGAATTTGTGAAAGGGCTTCCAGACGGACTTGATAATATAGTAGGGGATCGGGGAATCAAGATTTCCGGTGGTCAGAGACAAAGAATTGCAATTGCAAGAGCGTTATATGAAGAACCGGAAATTCTGGTATTGGATGAAGCAACTTCTGCACTTGATACGGAAACAGAAAGTGCGGTAATGGAGGCGATTGATTTCCTTCACGGAAAGAAAACAATGATTATCATTGCACACAGACTTACAACAATACAAAATTGTGATACGGTATATGAGGTGAAGAATGGCAGTATTAGCGCAGTTAAAAAGAAAAATGAATAGCTATATATCGGAACAAGAACATTTATAGTTGAGCTATGTTATAATATTTGTAGCATTTGTGGAAGGAATGGCACTTAATCACAGGTTATAAGAAAGAGAACGGATATCATGCTATTTAATTCAATGCCTTATGCAATTTTTTTGCCCTCGATTTTTATATTATATTGGATAATCCCACAAAAAAAACGTTGGATTTTGCTGTTAGTGGGAAGTTATTATTTTTATATGAGTTGGAACTACAAGTATGTTGTATTAATTTTTTATACAACAATTGTTAGTTACGTAGCAGCATTACTATTAGAAAGAACAAAAAAAAAGTATTTAAAAAACATAATTTTGATGGTCACATTAGTTTTATGTCTGGGTGTATTATTCGTCTTTAAATATTATAATTTTGCACTAGGATCGTTAGCGCACATTATTCCGTTTGAACCTCACTACTTTAAAATTTTACTGCCTGTTGGAGTATCTTTTTATACATTTCAAACTTTGAGTTATGTGATTGATGTGTATAAAGGGGATATTGATGTAGAAAAACATTTTGGAATATATGCAACATTTATATCTTTCTTTCCACAGTTAGTTGCTGGACCGATTGAAAGATCATCAAATCTATTGCCACAGATTAGAGAGAAGCATAATTTTCATTTAGAAAATGCATATTATGGTGTCCATTTGATTTTGTGGGGGTTATTTAAGAAGATGGTAATTGCCGATAATTTGGCTGTATTTGTTGATCTTGTCTATGGTGATATTTACACTTATACAGGAGGATCAATTTTTGCAGCGACCCTATTTTTTACGATTCAAATATATTGTGATTTTTCGGGATACTCTGATATTGCCAGGGGGTCTGCAAAACTGTTTGGGGTTGAATTGATGGAGAACTTCAAGAGTCCATACTTTTCAACTAGTGTGAAAGATTTTTGGGGCAGATGGCATATTTCTCTTTCCAGTTGGTTTAGAGATTATTTGTACATTCCTTTAGGAGGGAATAGAGTATCACAAATAAGAAATTGTGTAAACGTAATGATTACATTTCTGTTAAGTGGGCTTTGGCATGGTGCAAACTGGAATTTTGTTGTTTGGGGCGGGATTCATGGTATGGCACAAATATATGAAAATGCTTTTGGCATTAAAAAAACTGATGGCAATGCTCCGTTCGTTTTTATCAGAAGGATATTTGTATTCTCTTTTGTGGCGTTTGCGTGGATTTTTTTCAGAGTCGAGAATATACATCAGGGTTTTTATGCAGTATTTTCAATGTTTAAGGGAATAAGCCATCCTGCCACATATTTTAGAGAAGGCTTTACTGCAATAGGGGTACATAGAGATCTTCTGCCGTATCTGGCTTTGTATTTTATTCCTCTATTAGTATTTGATTTGGTTTCACTAAAGAAGGATATAATTTTATGGATAAGTACTAAGGGGGCGGTAGTGCGGCATGTATATGTGATCATGATGGTTCTTTTGCTGTTGTTTTATGGTTATATTGGTCAATCAACTTTCGTTTATTTTCAGTTTTAGAGGGTTAAGATATGGTCAAAAAAGGGCTTTTTAATTTTATAATAAATGTCTTTATATACTATGCTGTTATATCGGGTACAATAATTGGTACAAACTATTTTGTTGATGCGTCTTCTGTAATACGCCCTCAGCACACTCAAATGGCAAGGTTAGCTCTTGAAGGAAATATTATAGCGACACCTGAAAATTATAATGAACGGGTATATCAAGTATGTATCGTGGACAATATGAAGACACTACCAGAAACTATTGTGATTGGTAGTAGTAGAGGAATGTTTGTTGGAGAAGAAATTACGGGATACAGTAATATCTATAATAATTGTGTTAGTGGAGCAGGTATAGAAGATTACTATGCGCTATTAGGACTATATCATGAAAGATTCAATGATTTACCCAAAAGAGTTATTATAGAAACTTCACCATGGGTATTTTATGCTGCTAATCCTGAGGATAGATGGCGAGAGGATGATACTTATTATGGCTCGGCATGTGCCTTTTTTAAGGAAGTTAACGAAGTGGATTTGGAAGCAGATAATAATTTGAATGCTGAGAACCCATATATTTCACTTTCATATTTTAGATATAATATTGAACAGTGGCGAGAAAAGGGATATGAAGTTTTTCAGGAAGATGCTCGAATTAGCATTGACACCAGTGAAGCAGCTGATTTTCCTGATGGAACTATAAGGTATGAAGCCTCATTAGAGAACGAGAGTCCGGATAGATTAAATAAAGTATTAGCTAAAAATGGTGCTTGCACATATGAAGATAGTAATAATATGACAGAGATTGATTTTGAAAAATCTATGCGATATGAGAAATTGATAGACTACCTTCAGAATAATGGAGTTGAGGTCATAATTTATATGCAACCCTTTAGTGTTACGCAGTGCAAGTATTCGTTTGATGACAATCTGAATCCAGGTTATGCATTGGCATATGACTATATAATAAATTTGGCAAATAAAAGGGAGATTAAGGTTCATGGAGGTTATGACGCAAGGATTTTTGGTTTATCAGACGTACAGTTTATAGATTATATGCATCTTGATAGAGAAGGCACTAATTTAGTATGGCATTATAATTTCTAAAAAGAGTTACTTTCAGGTCAGTAAAAGAGTAGATATTTAAGAAAAATATGATAGGAAAGATTAATTTATAACAGGAGATAAAACAATATGAATTTAGAAGATGACGATTTGATAAATGAGTATAATAAAATAAATAATTCTTTTACAAAAACGGTGGTTTATCATGTGGGGGTAGCTGCCGGATTTCATTCTGAAGTGGATGCAATGATGCAGTGTATGTTGTATTGCTATGTGAATAAAATAAAGTTTGTTCTCTATGCGGATGATGCGAATTTTGCAGGTGGCTATGGCTGGAATGAGTTCTTTGAATCATTTTGTGAAGAGAACCACGATAGAATGAATCATATTGCAAATTACAGACTTCCTATTTCCTGGTATAGAGTAGATTGTAAAATTTTAGCGAGGATGTTGAAAAGGAAATTAGGCGTTGATTATTTGACCTTCGACATCTTCGGGAAATGTATTCCACGTGAATATAGTACGGTTGTGGAGGTGGAGTGGCCTCTTTTTAATATCAAAGGGACAAACTTAGGTGAATTTGCTAAGCTTAGTAAAATAGCATTAAAATATAATAAAAAGACTCTAAAAGAGGTTAATGAATTAATTGCTACAGTGAAATTACCAGAAAAGTATGTTTCTATCCAGTTTAGAGGCGGAGATAAATCTTTAGAATATAACAATTTAATTAACACGAAAGATGCCTTGGAAAAAATAAATATGAATATATCTGATATATTTATTTTTACCGATGATTATCGTTTTGTAAGAGCGGTAAAGGAGCTGCGTCCACAGTGGAATGTGTATACATTAACTAGGGAGAATGAATGTGGATATATAAACAGCAAATTTCAGAAGTTGCCATGGGACGAAAAGAGAAAAGATATGATCAAGCTATTTGCTATGGTTGAAATATGTCTGGCATCGTATATACATTTTGGGGATGAACAGGCTTGTGTAAATAATTACATTAAATCATTAAAAAGCAATGAAAGTTATTATTCAATTTGGGAAAAATAATTCGACAAGTGATTTTACGTGTAATTAAATTAGACAGCGTAAGAGGATAACTGGATTAATGAACATATCAATTGGGGAAAGATCAAGAACTGAGTGGGTAGACATCGCAAAGGGAATAGGTATAGTGTGCGTATGTCTGGGCCATTTGGGCATAGAAAGTATAGATCGCGTTGTATTTACCTTTCATATGCCATTGTTTTTTATATTAAGTGGCATGTTCCTGAATGGAGATGTACCATTTAACGAATTCATTAAAAAGAAAAGTAAGAGATTGCTGGTTCCGTATTATGTTACAGGAGGGATAATTTGTTTCCTCGTATTTTGGGCAGATGTTTTCAGAAAAATGTGGGAAAGAATTTTACCTGATCTATGCTCAATGTTTATAGCTGTTCTTTGTGGGTCTTGTTTTAAGGTTTCTGATGTGATTGATGGGGTGGGGGCACTTTGGTTTTTATGGGCGCTGTTTTGGGCTAGTGTACTGGTAAAATTATTAATTCCATATAAATGGGGAGCGGTATATATTTGTATATTATCCGTATTTTCTTATATATCTACACGTTATTTCTGGCTGCCTTTAAGTATACAACCGGGAATATGTGCTTCTATATTTGTCTATTTGGGTGTAAGACTGCAAAGGGTAAATTGGAATGAGGCATTGAATTGGAAAAGGGCATTGGGGGCATTCGTTGTTTTTCTGTTAGAAGTGATTTTTAATATTCATTTGGATATGGGACAGAATATTTATGATTATGGAATAGTGAGTGTTTTGGGAGCCATTTGTTGTTGCTATTTTATATTCTATATTTCAAATTTATTAAGTTATACAAATTTGAAAAAGTATTGTATTATTATGGGACAATATTCCCTTCCAATATTATGTATTCACCAGATTGAAATGAAAGTATTTCCATGGGGTGTAGTTTTACACATTCTTGAAAAAGTTGGGTTTGATAGGTGGTTTATTCTTTTTGTAACCGGATTTAGAGTTATAGGGTTTTATATTTGTATAAAATTGTGGATTAAACTATCATCAATGATAAAAGAATCTAGTAAAGGCTTGGGGTAGCAGGGAGAGAAATGAAAAAAGTTTTAATAACTGGAGCAGCAGGCTACATAGGAAGGCATGTTGTAAAAGAATTTCTGGATCATAATTATATGGTATATGCGAACGATTTGAATAATAAAGGAATCGATGATAGGGCAACAATTATCGATTATCCGATTTTTGATGGAAACAAGGATATCTTTAGCAGGCTTGGAGAGCCGGATATTCTTGTTCATTTGGCGTGGAGAGATGGATTTATTCACAATTCTAATGCACATATGGAAGATCTGTCAAAGCATATGATCTTTTTAAATAATATGATGGCAGGGGGCTTGAAGAGCATATCCGTTATGGGAAGCATGCATGAAGTAGGATACTGGGAAGGTGCGATTGATGAGAATACCCCATGTAACCCAATGTCAATGTATGGTGTGGCTAAGAATGCTTTAAGACAGGCTCTGCTATTGAAAACCAGGAACAGTGATGTTGCGGTGCATTGGTTACGTGCATATTATATTTATGGGGATGATATGCGGGGAAGTTCCATATTTTCGAAAATTGTACAGGCGGCAGAAGATGGGAAAGAAGAATTTCCATTTACTTCAGGAGAAAACCAGTATGATTTTATCCATATTGATGAATTGGCAAAACAAATTTATTATGCAAGCATACAGGATAAAGAGCAGGGAATTATTAATGTGTGTTCGGGTGTTCCGGTTCCCTTAAAAGATCAGGTGGAAAAGTTTATCAAGGATAAGAAGCTTAATATTTCACTGAAGTATGGAGCATATCCGGACAGAGAATATGATTCTCCTAAAGTATGGGGAAATCCTGAAAGAATAAATCGTATTATGGGAGTAAAGTAAAGTGAAAAAGCAGGCATTCAGTGGAGAAGATGTGACAATAGTGGTTTGTGCTTATAAGGAATGTAAGTATCTGGAAGAAAGCATTTTATCAGTAATAAATCAAAGTGTAAAGACCAGGGTGGTCATTTCCACATCTACTCCGAATGATTTTATCAATGGATTGGCGGAGAAGTATCATTTAGAAGTGTGGATCAATCCGGATGGCGGACATGCGAAGGATTATAATTTTGCGATTAAGAGGACAAGCACACCTGTCTGCATTATGGCACATCAGGATGATTTAATGCATACTGATTTTGTAAAGAAAAGTCTGGAAGCGATTAATGATTCGGACAGACCGATTATTGCCTTCACAGATTATAAGGAAATGCATGGAACGACGATAGACAAAGTGGATTCTCAAATGGTGCGAATCAAACGCTTTCTGTTATGGCCCATGAAAATCAAGTGGTTGAGCAACACGGTTTTCGGAAAGAGGCTCTGTCAATGCTTAGGTGATCCGATCACGCATCCAAGTGTGACGTATATTAAGTCGGAAATGCCGGAGGACTGTTTCAGGGAGCAGTATCAGTCTGCAATGGACTGGGATTTGTGGGAGCGACTTTCCAAACAGCCGGGGAGATTTGTTTATGTGGATGAGGTTCTCTTCTTCCACAGAATGCATGAACAGACAGCAACAGCGAAACTTATTGGGAATTCCGGACGCAGAAGTGAGGAAGACTACGAGCTGTTGTGCAGGTTTTGGGCAAAGTGGATTGCCCGGATTATCATGAAATTTTATAAAAGGGCACAGACTTTTTATTAATCAGCAGACACTGATTAATAGGCTGACAGAAGAGGGGAAATGAGAGATGTCATTACGCAGGAAAAGTATTTTTATAGGTAGTATCAGTTTCTTTGCCTTTGCATTGTTACGCTGTTTTGTCCCATTAAAGAATATGGGATTTTTTGTCGTGGCATGTACTGTTTTTGTGATAGCTGCAGTGCTGTTTTATGCGATATCAGGTAGATTTAAGAAGGAGAGCTCTGACAGGGTCAAAAAAATATGGTGTGTATTACCGGTTGCGGCACTTACTGTATGGCTGATATTGTTTTATATTAATGAAACAAATACAGCAGAAGCCCTGGATGCAGATGTATTAATACGAAGAACATTTCCCTTTCCCCTCTGGATCACGCTGATGCTTGGTGGAACAGCAGTATGTCTTTTTCTTTTAAAGAGCTCTTCAACAGAAAAAGTATATGGAAGGAATAAGATTGTACGGGTAGTAATTACGGGTTTGTTTACGATTGGTACATCAGTTCAATTTTATGCACCGAATATTTTTCAGGATGTCCAGGGAGGAACATATCACAGCCATGCATATACCAACAGTATCATAAATGCATGCTGGCTTATACCATATAGCCATCATATGGAATCCTTATATGGGCATTATGCAATTCTTTATATGCCGGTTCTGAAAGTGATGCATAGATTTTTTCATGTGGATTATCTGACGGGAATCTGGATTGTGACTGCCGCGATTGCGGCAGTATCGATCCTGTTATTTGCGTATATTTTAAATTATTTTGCTAAAAGCAATGTGATTTATTATTTGGCATTGTTTGCGATTGGCGAAGAGTATTTTATGCTGATGCAGGGAGGGGTATATATGCAGGTGCACCCTCATAGAATGATATTCCCGGTTGCAATAGCAGCACTTGCATTGCAGGAGCATAGAAAACAAAAGCGGTATCCTGTGCTTTCTGTTATTATGCTGACGTTGTCTTTTGTCTGGTCGACGGAAGTCGGAATTGTTACCATGGTGTCTTATGCGGCGTATAGCTGGGCATGGTATGCCATGGATGGAGAGAGGTTTTCAATTCATAAGGTGGGGCTGTTATTCAGGGAACTTGTCATTTATGTATTATTACCGTTTGTTCTGGCTTATGGTGTGATTAATGGGTATAATCTTTTGGCGGGTGGTAGTATTTTGAACTTTGAGGAGTTTATGTTCCCGCTTATTTCGGACAGGGGTTATATTGATAGTATAGAGCTCCCGCTTCCGGATGTGACACATGCATGGACTGGATCTGCTGTCCTGTTTCTTGGAATTACAGTTATGTCGCTGCTTTACCTGTTGTTACCTGAAAAAGGGCAGGAAAAGGGAGAAAAGCCATATTATTTTCTTTTGGGTGTAATGTGTCTTGGATTAATGCTGTATTATATTAATCGGCCCGTGGAAGGCTGCATGTTTATTGTTATGTTTCTGATGCTGATCATACAGGCAATTATTCTTCAAAAGAGCCAGCAGGTATATTTAGAGTGGAAAGGCAGTAAAGAAGCATTATTTGCCAGACCACAGCGTTTCCTGTTTCTCTCATTACGAATTATTACTACATTTATTTTGTTCATTATGGCCTTTGACAGCCTGTATTCCATGCCCTCTGCATGGAAAAAATCGGCTGAGACCATATGGAAGCGGGATGAACTTGCCGAGTTCGCAGAGCACATTTGGATACAGATTCCACCAGATGCAAAATCTTTTGGAGAAGGTGTTCCGGAGCTGATGGCACTGATAGACAGGGATACCCATTTACATACGACGGAATGGTCTTACCGAAACACCCCTCTTGATACCATGGAGATGGTGCGAAAGGATCTGGAGGATGAAGAATGGTTTTTCTGTTCAACTGCGAGTCTATATTATATGCAATGTGAATTTCCGGGACTTACAGACCACTTTTATGTTCATGAGGAATTTGAATACAATGGAGCACAGTTTGCTTTTTTTAGAAGAATAGAGGAATAAAACCGGAGAGAAGCTTATGGGAGAAATGTGTGACAGAATTATCATTGGTGCAGGTCTGTATGGATTGTATGCGGCCAGATTCTGCGGAAAACGGGGAGAAAAGGTTTTAGTTCTGGAATACGATCAGGCACCTTTTGAACGGGCGACTTATATCAATCAGGCGAGAGTTCACATGGGCTATCATTATCCGAGAAGCTTGACAACCGCAGTAAAATCGGCGGGCTATTTCAGACGTTTTGTAGAAGATTTTGGATTTTGTATTTATGATCAGTTTGATCAGGTATATGCTACATCGGATAAGTTTTCCTGGACAAATGCCCGGCAGTTTATGGATTTTTGTAATGCGGTCGGAATTCAGTGCGATGAAGTGTCACCTTCCTGTTATTTTAAGAAGGGAATGTGTGATGGGGCTTTTATGACACAGGAATATACGTATGATGCCAAAATTCTCCAAAAATATTATGAACAGGAATTGGAAGATCTGCCTAATGTTACTATTGTTTATGGAGCAAGAATAGAAAAGATCATTAAAAAGCATAATTTGTTTGAAATATGGCTGTATGGAGATCGCAGAATAGAAGCTCCATTTGTGTTGAATGCAACCTATGCATCAGTTAATCAGGTGATCAATAAGTTAGAAGGACTGGAGCACACATTCTTTGATATTAAATATGAATTATGTGAAATCATTCTCTGTGAGCCGTCTCCGGTACTTAAAAGTACAGGAATTACCGTAATGGATGGTCCGTTTTTTTCTATTATGCCTTTTGGAAAGACAGGGCTTCATTCCCTGACATCGGTAACCTTTACCCCTCATGTGACTTCATATGAGGAATTTCCATCTTTTCATTGTCAGAAAGGAATTGAAGATTCAGGTTTTTGTTGTTCTGAGGATAATCTGGGAAATTGTAATATATGCCCGCACAAACCGGATTCTGCGTGGCCGTATATGTCACATCTGGCAGATAAATATTTGAAAGATGAATATGTCTATACCTATAGAGAATCCCTGTATTCCATGAAACCCATTCTGAAATCTTCAGAGGTAGATGACTCCAGACCGACAGCAATCAGGGTGCTCAGTGAAGAGCCTGTTTTTATCAGCGTACTTTCCGGAAAGATAAATACAGTCTATGATCTGGATGAATATTTAGTGTAAATATGGGAGAATAAATAACAAGATGCAGAAAGAAAAGAAATTTATATCCGTGGTGGTATATCTTCATAACGTCGAAAAGTATATGGAGTATTTTCTGGATAAAGTATTACCGGTATATATCAGTCATTTTCAGGAATTTGAGATTGTCTGCGTGGATGATGGTTGTACAGATGGTACAATCTTCAGATTGCGGGAGTATATTGAGAATAATCAGATAAAGGCAATGGTGAATATCATTCATATGAGCTTCTTTCAGGGGCTGGAAAGTGCTATGAATGCCGGACGTGATATTGCCATTGGAGACTTTGTCTTTGAATTTGATGATATATTCGTAGACTATGACCCGAATCTGATTGTGCAGGTATATGAAAAGTTACTGGAAGGAAATGATATTGTGGCAGCAAGAAGCAGGGGAAGGGTCAGATGGACATCCAGACTTTTTTACCTGTTGTACAACAGTACCAGCCGGACAAGTGGAAAGATAGGACCTGAGACATTCCGGATTGTATCAAGACGTGCAATTAACAGAATTAAGTCTATGGGACAGTACATTCCTTATCGTAAAGCAGTATATATGAATTGTGGACTGAAAAATGCGACCATTGTCTATGAAAGTAAGGATAAAATGGCAAGGATAAAGAATAAAACGATAACACGGGAGCGTACCGCATTAGCGTTGGATTCTTTAATTTATTTTACGAATGCGATGGAAAAATTGTCTGCAGTATTAAGTGGAATGTTTTTATTATTGACTATAGGCATGGGAATTTATGTTATAAGTGACTTTTTTAATTCCAATAAGCCGGTGGAAGGCTGGCTCTCAACCATGAGCTTTCTGGCTCTTGGTTTCTTTGGGGTGATTGCATTGCTTACCATTATTCTGAAGTATCTGTCTGTATTGTTAAATTTGGTATTTCGTCAGCAAAGATATCTGGTTGCAGATATAGAAAAGGTAGTGAAAAACTAGGAAGCTTGTGTTGGAAATAAATATAAGCCGATAGTAGAGGTACAGGAAGTATGAATCAGAATGAGCTAAGTATTAATCTTTTATTTCCGGTTTTAAATGAACGTCTGCGGCTTCGGAATGGTATCGAGAAATCTATGGCATATTTAAAGGAGAATGTAACCATTCCCTTTCAGCTGATGATTCTTGATAATGGTTCGGACGATGAGACGCCTGAGATCGGGCGGAAACTGGAAGAAAAATATTCCGAAGTGACCTACGTAAGAATAAATGAGCGTGGGGTTGGCGTTGCATTTCGCACAGGAATCGAGTTAAACAGCAGTGACATAGTCGGGTATATGGATATTGACTTATCAACAGATCTGAAATATCTGGGTAAAACGATAGCGTTATTTCAGGAAAATCCGGAGCTTCAATATGTTAATGGCAGCAGATTCAGCAAAGAATCGGATACCAGAGGACGCAAGTGGTATCGAAAGATTACGTCCATGGGACTTGTTTTTCTGTTGAAAATGTTCTTTCATATGAAGGCAACGGATGCTGTGTGTGGATTTACCTTCCTTCGGAAGGACGCAGCTGAGCAGTTAGTGAAAGAGTGCAGTGATGATAACGGATGGTTCTATACGATTGAGTTTTTACTCCGTGCAGAGCGGAATCAAATGAATATTTATGATATGCCGGTGGAGTGGCAGGAGGATTATAATACAACAGTTAAAGTCTGGAAAACCATTAAAAATTATATTATAAGAATATATAAATTAAAAAAGGCATTCAGGCAGGAGGATCAGGCACGTGCTGAAAAGAATTGATTTAACCAGAGATTACCGGAAGCACAGGGACGAATATTTGAAAGCAATTAAGGAAGTGTGTGAGGAGACGGCTTTTTCGGGTGGAAAATATGCAGATAAATTTGATAAAGAATTTGCTGCTTTTTGTGGAGTGCCCTATGCGGTTGGAGTGAATAATGGAACGAGTGCATTACATTGTGCCATCGCAGCATTGGGAATTGGTTCCGGAGACGAAGTGATTGTGCCTGCGAATACATACATTGCGACAGCATGGGGAGTTACTTATACAGGAGCGACCCCGGTATTTGTAGATTGTACTTCGGATACCTGGGAAATCGATCCCGATAAAATAGAAGAGAGAATTACCGATAAAACAAAGGCGATTATCGGAGTCCATCTTTATGGACAGCCGTTTGAATTTAATAAAGTTAAGAAAATTGCAGACAAATACGGGCTGTATGTGGTAGAGGATTGCGCGCAGGCACATGGAGCCTTATATGAAGATAGGAAAGTGGGCACATTAGGAGAGATGGGGTGCTTCAGCTTTTATCCGGGTAAGAACCTTTATGCATTTGGAGAAGGGGGGAGTGTTACCTGTAAAAAAGAAGGGTACTATGATTATATGACAACCATGAAAAATCAGGGATGCCATGTACGTTATTATCATGACATGATTGGATATAATTACCGTCTGGAAGGAATGCAGGGGGCGGTACTCAGTGTTGGATTGAAATACCTGCCGGAATGGACACAGAGAAGAAGAGTAATTGGCAGAAGATATATACGGGAAATTACGAATCCGTTATTTACCATGCAGTCCCATCCGGAAAATACAGATCCGGTATTTCACCTGTTTGTTGTTACGGTGGAGGATCCGGATGACCTGATTGCATATATGAATGGGAAGGGGATGGAGTGTAATAAGCATTATCCGGTTCCCTGTCATTTGCAAAAAGCATATGCACATTTGGGATATAAGGAAGGAGACTGCCCCAATGCAGAGCATCTTGCCAGACATTGTGTAACCTTACCGCTGTTTCCGGAAATGACAGATGAGGAGGTTACAATGGTTATTGATGCATGTAACCGATATAAGGCCCAATTCAGATAGAATTAAACAAGCTGTAGTTTAGTACTTAAAATAGCAGAGAGATAAAGTAAAGAGAGTGTATGGAAGGAATCATGTATAAAAAAGCAAAGCCATATCTGATCAGTTTGATTTTTGCAGTATATGTAATATTTAACGTAGTATTGTTGTACTTCCATGCACCATGGAGGGATGAAGCTAATGTCTGGCTGATGGCACGTGATTTAAGTCCGTTACAGTTATTAAGAGAGATTAAATATCAGGGGCATCCCTGCCTGTGGTATTTTCTTGTTATGCCATTTGCTAAATTTGGATTACCGTTCCGGACTATTGGGATCATCAGCACCATGGTTATGGTACTGACCGCATGGATTTACCTGTGGAAAGGACCGCAATGGATTGGAATAAAGGCTTTGGTTGTATTTTCACCGGTATTTACCTATTTTTATCCTACGATTGCACGGAATTACTGTCTGATAGCCTTGATCCTGCTCTTATTGGCATGGAACTATTCTGAGAGAAATACACATCCCATTCGCTATGGAATATTGCTTGGTTTACTGGTTCAGGCAGATACGATTGCAATAGCTCCGGCGGGGATGATTACTTTGATCTGGTTTGCAGAAAATGCTTATAACAGAGTTCATACGAAATCTATGGAACGCTTGGGAAATTGCCTGAAGGGAATATGGATTCCGTTTGTCAGTCTTTTATTTTGGATTGTACAGTTCTATCAGGTTTCAGATAGTCCTGTGTTCGAATTCCAGAAGTTTGGTGTACTGGAATTATTACGTGAAGTCAGAAATTATGCATATATTATCTTGATCCGTCTGACAGGCTGGAACCAGTCATTGTGTACCTGTTTTTTTGTAGCTCTGATATTATTAATGGTAGTGATTTCATACAGATTACGAAACATTAGTGCAATATCGGTAATGATGCTGAGTTTTCTGTTCCAGTGTGTATTTAGCGTTATGGTCTATCAATTACACATCTGGCATTATATTTCTTTAGCGTTTGTTTTCTTATGGATGCTTTGGACGATGGAGACAACGGCAGAGGAAAAGGGCCTGGATAAGGATAAATGGTATCGCCTGTCAATTCGTGGACTGCAGATTGCATTGGGAGTTCTGGCAATAGCAATGTTCCTGCATTGGAATTCGGATGAAGAACCATCCAATTTGCAGCAGGCGTTACATGGAAGCTATTCGGATGGTCAGAATGCGGCAGAATTCATTCAGGAACATATTGATCCTACAGAGATTCTGCTCTCTACCGATGTTCCGCTTGACTCTACGATATTGGCCTATTTAAAGAACTACCAGTCTTATTATGCAGGAAGTGGGAAACTTACTTTCTATGCGGATTGGAGCAAAGAGCAGAGTCAGACGATCAGAATGGAAGAATTGCTGGCATGGTGCAGGGATGCTTTCCCGATGAAAAAGGAAGTATATTTAATTCAGGGGAATACATCATGTATTTTGGATAGTGAGCAGCTTGCACAATATGAAGTGATTTATGAAACAAGCGGAAGTACTGTCCGGGGAGAAGAATATCAGATATACCGAATTCCTTTAGGGAGTGAGGAGGCAGATGAATGAGACAGAAGACAATCTATGTTTTGACCATGTTTTTCTGGATGCCATTATGGTTGATTGTGACCTTGAATTCATTAAATAGTTTTTTAAGAACCGGTTATTTTGAACTGGGACAGGATGTCGAGATTGTAAAATGGAAGTGGGATAATCCCTTATGGCTTTTGTTGGGAGTGATCGTATGGATGGGATTGATTTATTGGCTGGCATGCAGAAAGAAAGTTGCTACCAGACAATTACAGAAGCTTGCAATTGGAATAGCAGGCGGGAGTTCATTGCTGGCAATATTGCTGTTTCGATCCATTGCCAAATGTGATAGTGAATTCGTAAGTAACGCAGCCATCCAATTTTTGCAGAATAATTATGAAGCATTTGCGGTTGGGGAATATCTCTATCGGTATCCGTTTCAAATAGGTGTTACGGCATTACTGGAGTTGATTTATGGAATCTTTGGTGTTCAGAATTATATTGTTTTTGAACTGATTAATCTGGTTTGTATCGTGGATATCGTCCGTATGCTCGGGAAAATCAGTGAAGATCTGTTTGGAGAGGAAACAGCCAGAATAGAAATCGTTATGTCCATGGGATTGTTACCCCTGTTTTTACTTTCTACATTTGTGTATGGAGATTACATAGGGTTGTTCTTTGGTATTCATGCAATAGCGGCAGTAATCTGTTTTCTGAAAGAAAATAAGTGGCAGAAGATTTTACAGGCATCATTCTGGTTTGCAGGTGGCGTTGCCATAAAGAATAATATTAATGTTCTGGTTATAGCAGCGATAATTGTGCTGATCTTATATGCGTTTGTAAATCATAAATACTGGGTACTGATCTGGACGGTAGAGCTTGGGTTGATGTCCCGGATGGGACTTGATATCATCATGTGGATTTATGAATTGCGGATGGGGCAGCCTGTTCCGGATGGAATTCCCAAGATTGCATGGATTACCATGAGTATGCAGGAGACAGTCGAGGGTGGATCTGCTTCCGGCTGGGACAATGGATATAATTGCAGTGTCTTTGCAGATCATGGCTATGATCAGAAGGCAACTGTAGCAGCATGTATGGTGGAATTGAAGGTGCGGTTTCAATATTTCCTCCATCATCCCAGGTATACGTTATATTTCTTTTTTGATAAATTCAGCTCCCAATGGAATGAGCCTACCTTTATGTCCATTCAGACCAATGAATGGTATAGCAGAAATTGTGAACCACAGTCAAATCTGGCAATATCACTTCTGTATGGGACAGGAAGAACGATTCTGACAGAAGTGATGAATATTTATCATTTTCTGACTATGCTGGGAGCGGCAGTCGGATTGTGGATCCAACGGAAAGATTGGAAGCTGGAAAAGGCGTACTTTATCTTAAATATTTTTGGCGGAATACTGTTTCATATGTTGTGGGAAGCAAAGGCAAGATATGTTTTATGTTATTTTGTGCTGATGCTTCCGGTTGCAGCAGCAGGATATCAATATGTCAGTTTGAAGATTAAGAAGCATTTGGAAATTCGAAGTCAAAAGTAAAGGTCTTCGTGATCCGGATATGGCAGAATTGAATTTACGGCTAAGTTAGGGTATACTTTAAGAACATAACAGGTAATAGAGGAAGAGAGTATGAAAATGAAGGAACGTATTATGAAGCTTTGTAATATCCGGAATGTAATGATTTTTTTGATTGTAGTATATCTACTTAGTCTGATTCCGTTATGTATGATCAGTAAGTATAATTATCCCAGTGCCGATGATTATACCAATGGTGCAAGCACGTATCATTTATGGAATGAAACCCATTCTATCCCGGGAATTCTGGTGGATGCTACAGGGCGTACGGTAGATGAGTATGGTGGTTGGAGAGGCTGTTATACATCCAGCTATTTATCAGCATTACCGCCATGTATTTTCGGACAGGAATGGACTTTTTTGACACCGATTATCACATTAATCTTAATTACTTTAAGCGTGCTTTTTTTCATGGATCAGTTAATAGGAAATGCGCTGAAAGGAGACAGGAGAATTGGCGTATGCTTAAGCATGATTATTCTTTTCACTTGCGTACAATGCCTTCCTTCAGTTGCAAGATGTGAGCTTATGTATTGGTATAGTGGAGCGTGTAATTATGCGTATATTCATGCGTTTGCCTTAATTTATTTTGGCTTATTAATTGCCGTGGCGAATCATCAGGGGAAAAGAAGAATTGTAGATACTGTATTGGCATGTATTATGGCATTCATTGCTGCTGGAGGTAATCAGATGTCTTCATTGAATGGTGCTATTGTCGTGCTTACAACGATCGGAATAATTACCTGGCAGAAGAAGTGGAAGCAATATAAGCTGTTATTGATTCCGTTTCTTTTCTATCTGGCGAGTTTTGTTCTTAGCATGGCAGCACCGGGAGACTGGGTAAGAATGCAGTATACTACATCCATGAATCCGGTGAAGGCAGTATTGGTATCGCTTTATTATACATTCAGCCGTGCCGTAAATGAATGGACAACCTGGTCGGTAATTTTACTGGAATTGATGACGATTCCGTTCTTCTGGAAGCTGGCAAAGAGTATTAAGTTTAAGGTACGTTATCCGATCTTAGTGATTGCGTTTGGATATGGAGTTGTGTCAGCAATGATGACGCCTCCGTTATTTGCAGTATCCAGTATTGAAGCAGGACGTATCCAGGGACTGGTATACTGGATGTATATTCTGGTGCTGACCTTATGCTTAGGATATACAATTGTCTGGGGGTACCAGAAACTTTATGGGGTGACGGGAGCTTCAATAGAAGGAGCAGCTGGAAAGAAAGGTTCTGTTTTATTATCGGTTCAGGGTACATGGGAGAGAGAACATTTTTCATTCGATATGAGCTGTTTTTGGATTGCATGCATGGTCTGTTTTGTATGGGGAACGGTATTGACGGTTTTGCCGGATGGTCATTATTTTACATTTACATCCGCAATTACTGATCTGTGTAATGGTAAAGCACAGGGATTTGCCGGAGAAATGCAGGAGAGGCTTGAAATCTATGAAAACAGTGAGACAGGCATTGTTGAGGTATATGAGCTGGAGAATCAGCCGGAATTATTATTCTTTTCTGATATTAAACCGGACAGCAGCGACTGGGAGAACAATGCGGTAGCAAAGTATTTTGATCTGAAAGAAGTGATCTGGAAGCCGGGAAAATAAAGTGATTTAGGTATAAATGAAAGCATCCGGGAATATATTTATATTGGAGTAACTGTGAAAGTATTGACAGCTACATGATTTTTAAGAATTCCGGAATATTTCTTAAGAATTATTTAAATGTGTTTATTTTGATGGAAAGTATGGTATTGTAAAGTCAGATGAAGCTTTGCTTTGTTTGATAAGGAGGCAATATGAAATGAAGAAATTAGTAAAAATGGCGATAATAAGCACGATGCTGGTAGTTCTGGGCTGTGCTTGTGCGAATCATAAGTCAGAGGAAAGTATAGATGCTGCGGAGACTAATACTGCAGATACGGAAGACACAATTAATCTGGGAGAAATCATTCAACAGATGAAGGAGGAACAGTCTTCTCCAACACCGGATCCGGAGCCGTCTCCGTCAGAAGAACCGGTCGAGACAAATCCGGATGATATTGTATTTCCGGAGCATGAGCAGGTTATTACGGAGGAAGATCAGACAGAACCTCAGGGGAATGATTTGCAGCTTGTTTTCCTTGGCGACAGTATTTTTGACAATAATCGTGATGGGACAGGAGTGCCTTATCTGACAGGAGTACAGTGTAATGCAGATGTATATAATCTTGCTATAGGCGGAACAACAGCTACCATTAAGCAGACACAGTCCGCAGAAAATGAAAAATGGGAGTCTACTGGATTACAGGGTGTAGTAAAAGCTATGGAAAAGAAGATTCCTACAACGATCTTTGAAGGAACCAGAACGAAGGAGATTCTTGATAATCCGAATATTGATTTTTCTAAAACGGACTACTTTATCATTGAATATGGTATTAATGATTATTTCGAGGGAGCACCGAGAAGCTATGATGATCAGCCGTATAGTGCCTATACGTATGCAGGGGCATTACGGAACGCAATATCAGAATTGAGAAGTCTGGCACCGGATTGTACAATTATTTTATGTCCGCCCCATTATTGCGTATTTTATAATGGAGATCGTTATGTTGGCGATAGCAATGTTACGGATAAGGGAGCCGGTACATTACGTGATTATATGGGAACCTGTGAATATATTGCAGGGGAGCAGCAGACTTTATTCTTTAACAGCTATTATGATCTTGGAATAGATGCCTATGGAGCTGATAAATATCTGGAGGATGGGATTCATCTGACTGCCGAAGCACGACAGAATTATGCAGATGCTTTAGCCAGAATTATTTTAAAAAACGAAGAAACGAAAAATAATTAAATTCATGCACAGGATGTATGGATAAGGGTGAATTAATGTGTATCCAGTCAGGGACACATTAGTTCACTTTATTTTTATTGCAAGGGTGAATCATGGCGATTCGTATGAAATTGCCGGTGATTCACCTTGTTTTATATTAAGTGTTTGCGGGGATGTGATGTTAAGGTTATAATGGTAGCAGAGAAATGAGGGAGACAAGACAGATGACAAAGATAGAACAATATATATATGACTGGATAAAGAAGAATTTGGGATTGCTTTGCGTTATTGCAGTCACTGCAATTCGCTTATGGATATGCTTTTATCTGCGCAGGTTTGAGTCTGGAGACTTTCAGCACGATTTGCAGCCATGGTTTGAGGAAATCAAGGCAAATGGTGGTTGGCAGGCAATGAAACAGCAGGTTGGCAACTATAATATTCTTTATCAGATGATCATTGCAGGCATGACCTATCTTCCATTTAAAGCATTATATCTGTATAAGGGATTATCGATTTTCTTTGATTTTCTTCTGGCGGGAGCATGTGGTCTCCTCGTCTGTAGATTGAGAGACAATGAGGCGCAGATGCTGTTTGCAGGGGTATACGCAGCAGTTTTATTATTGCCGGTTACGTATTTGAATTCAGCTGCATGGGCACAGTGTGATTCTATTTATATTGCTTTTGTAATTATGGCATTGTGTTTCCTGTTTGAAAAGAAATATGTTCCTTCATTTCTGTTATTGGGAGTGGCACTGGCATTTAAAATGCAAATGATTTTTATTCTTCCTTTTTTCTTGTTTTACTATTTTCTTGAGAAAAAGTATTCTATTTTAAATTTCATTCTAATTCTTGCTGGATGGTACGGTTTGTCAATTCCGGGAATACTGATGAGAGGCAATTGGCTGGAACCGTATCAGCTTTATTTTCAGCAAACGGACACGCATAGACTGATGTGGCTGAATTTCCCCAGCTTTTGGATTTTGGTTGGTGACAATTATGAAATGTTGAAAAAGCCGGCTATTCTGATAACGGTTTCAGTATTGGGAATGGCATTGGCTTATGCGATGTATAAGGGGAAAAGACTGGAGCAGCCATTGGCCTTTTTACAGATGGCTGCATGGACAGCATGGACTTGTATTTTATTCCTGCCTGCGATGCACGAAAGATATGGTTATATGGTTGATATTTTGTTGATATTACTTATATTTGTGAATAGCCGGTACTGGATAATAACAGCTGTAGAAGTGATATCCAGTCTCTTGCGATATCAGACATATTTGTTTGATGGAGCGGAAGTTTCGATAATTCATGCTGTTATTTATTTGGGAGCATGGTTATGGTTTACGTGGCTGGTATTTTTTCGGACGTCTTCTGAGGCAGAACTGCAGATGCAGGGAAATTAAAGTAAGATAAACAAGTATCACAGATGATGGTGAGGGGAAAAGACATTGCTACATAAGAAAAACATTTTCGTTAGTGTTTTAGGACTAGTGTTGGGGATATGCACAGCCTGCGGAGCATCAAAGCAGACAGAAATTACAAATTTAAAAACAAACTACATTCGTAATCCGATCGGGGTGGATGATGAATCCATTCTTTTCAGCTGGCAGATGAATTCGGAGGAGCAGGGCAAAAGCCAGTCAGCGTATCGGATTGCGGTGTATGAATGTGATCAGGGAAATAGAGAGCAGGATGATGCTATAGCTTCGGAAATCTGTGTCTGGGATTCCGGAAAAGTGGAGAGTAGTCTGTCTGTGGCAGTCCCTTATGAAGGTGAGCAGCTGAAACAGCAGACCGGATACGAATGGTCGGTGGATGTCTGGGATGAAGAGGAAAGCAGGTGTGTGTCGGCAGAAACTGGTTACTTTGAAACCGGACTGATGGGAGAATTCCCGGAGGAAGCACATTGGATATCAGTAGGAGATTCTGACAGGAATATATCGACAGTACAGGAGAAAACTACATATTTTATTCAATATACGATGGAGATCAGGGATACTTCAGCCTGTTTCGTATTTGGAGCAGAGAGTGGGCGATATGGTTCGATGACTCTGTGTGAACTGCAGAATCAGGGAGAAGATACGCTATTCACTGTCAAAGATATGTCAGAACTCAATTCGAATGTAGAATTTCCGTCTGCCTCGCTAGAAACAGCAGAGGATGGAATATATCAGGTAGATCTGCAGGTACTGGATCATCAGATGAAAGTAGCGGTAAATGGCTGCGAAGTTGGGATATTTACCATTCATGGTGCTTCGCTTGGAGCAATCGGTTATTACAAGAGTCGTGGAACACAGTATGCATGGCTGGATGACATTGTAGTTACGGATGAAGAGGGAAATGTCTGCTATGAGGAAAATTTTGAGCAGGAAGATACTATTTTTGCACCTTATCATATTGTCATAGAAGATGGTCGGTGTAAAGTAGGTTCGGGACTTATGCTGTCGGGCGCAATGGAAGATTCGGCACCTGTTTTCTGCAGGGAATTTAACCTGGAGAATAAGGAGATCGACCATGCAAGGCTGTATCTGACAGCATTGGGAAATTTCGAGGTTTCAATGGATGGACAGGCAGTAAGTGAAGATTTTCTGGATCCTGGGAAGCTTGCCTACAATCAGTACTTATCCTATGTGACATATGATGTGACAGATAAACTGGTGGGTACGGAATTTTCAGACGATTCACATGTCTGGACGATGACATTGTTTCACGGATGGTATGACAGGGGAGTTGGATACCCTGAGATTTATAGTCCATGGGGTGACACCAATGCACTTCGCGGTGCACTGGTGATTACCTATTCCGATGGAACGAAGCAGGTGATTGGCACAGATGAGGAATTCATGGTAACACTGGATGGACCAATTCGGGAAAATGATGTGTATCAGGGAGAATTCTATGATGCATCTTGTGATCCATGTGGAACAAAGAAAAATCAGACGGACACTGTTGAAAAAGAAGAACTGGTTGATACTGCAGGTAGAGGACCGGCTATAGTACAGCCGGAAGAAGACGAAAAGGAGACAGCATGGTCTCAGGCAGCGGTAGATCAGGTGGATTCCAGATATTATGATCTTCCCTATGTTGGAAAGTATAATGAACCAATCACCTGCATTCAGGAACTAAGACCGATATCTGTGTCAGAACCGGTAAGCGGTACTTATGTATATGATTTTGGACAAAACTTTGCCGGAGTGTGCAGGATTACGATGAATGCAAAGGCAGGAGATCTGGTTACGCTTCGCTATGGAGAAGCATTAAACAGTGATACGCTGCGGAATAAAGATGATGTGGTTGGGACGATATGGACGGAAAACCTGTTAACAGCAGATGCAACAGACTATTATCTGGCGATAGACGGAGAGCAGACGTACCAGCCGGTATCGGTTTATCATGGCTTCCGGTATTTGCAGATTACCGGACTGGAGGAGGCTCCATCGTTAGATCAGGTAACCGGTATTGTACTATCCTCTGATCTGGATTTGAGCGGAGAATTTGAATGTTCCGACGAGGCAGTTAATCAGTATTGGAGTAATACGGTATGGAGTCAGAAAAGCAATTTCCTGGATAACCCGACGGATTGTGCACAGCGTGATGAGTGTCATGGCTGGGCAGGTGATGCTCAGATCTTTTCGGGGATGGCATGCTATAACAGCAACAGTGATCTTTTTTATCGGAAATATCTTAAGGAATTATGCAGTCTGCAAAGTGATGATGGAGCCTTCCCTGATATGGCGCCCCGGAATTTCGGAACAGGATGGGACGGACGCGGAGGTGCCGGAGGCAATAACTGCTGGGGAGATGCGGCAGTGGTGATCGCATGGAATCTGTATACACAATATGGGGACGTGGCAGTTCTACAGGAATATTATGATGCATTATGTAAATGGATTGACTATCTGGAAGTACACTCGGAGAATGGATTGCGAACAGAGGAAAATGGTTACGGAGATCATTTCTCGGTAGAAAGTACACCGAAGGGACTGACAGATACTGCATGGAGCGCTCATTCGGCCGATCTGGTCTCAAAGATATCCACAGTCCTGGGCAAAACAGATGAGGCTATCCACTATCAACAGGTATTTGAAGAATTCCGTGATGCATGGCTTAGGGAGTATGTTTCCGAAGATGGAGTGATAGAATGTTACTCTCAAACAGCGTATGCTTTGGGACTTGCGTTTGATTTGTTCCCGGAGACAATGCGGCAGATGGCAGCAGAGTGCCTGCTCAATAATGTGACCTTTAATCAGTATGAATTTCATGCGGGTTATGCGGGGCTTGGCTATGTTCTTCCGGCTTTGAGTGAAGCAGGATATTCTGATGCAGCTTACGAAATGCTGTGCAACACCGGGGAGCGTTCCCTGCTTTATCCGGTTATACAGGGAGCAACGACTACTCCGGAGTATTTGTCTGCTTACCAGGAGATGAATGGGGAATTGGTCCTGGATGGCTCTTTGAATCATTACGCATATGGAGCACCGGCGCAGTGGCTGTATACAAATGTGTTGGGAATCCGGAGTGATAAGGAGAACCCGGGATTTAAGCATTTCTCTATCCGACCTGAAGTGACGGACCGCTGGTCATATGCAAAAGGTGCTTACGAGAGTATGTATGGCAGGATAGAGGTGTCATGGGAACACGAGGAAAATGGCTATTTGTATCACATCCGGATTCCGGCAAACACAACTGCAACAGTGGAATTACCGGGGATGGAGAGCATGAAACTGGGATCCGGGGAGTATGATTTTATCAGTGAATAGGCCATTTTATAAATGATTGCATCAATAGTTGTATAAATAATGGTACGATATCATTTTTGCATGAAATAATAAAGAGGATACTCATGAATACAGAGCAACAGAAAGAAACAAATCGAATTATCGTTTGTGGTGTGTTAGGAATCATTACGATGGTGTATCTGGCATTGATAATCTGTGTCAATGTGCAACATTTTAATTATAAGATGAACTCGGATATTGGCGCCGAAGCAGTACTTGCAAGGCTGATATGGAACAGCGGAGAAATGGTTCCGTCTACCTGGATTTCTTCTACGGAAACGCGAATCATAGCAACTCCACAGCTGGCTGCATTATTTTATGGCTGGACCGGTGACATGAATCTCGGACTTGGACTGGCCTGCTGTGTGATGACGACCGGAATTCTGCTGGCAATATGGTGCTTCATGAAGAAAGCAGGGTTCCGAACAGAAAGTTGTTTGTTGATGTGTGTACTCAGTCTCGCTCTTTCTGGGAACATGACGATTCTGGAATTGCTGTATCTGTTTGCGTCCTACTATGGAATTCACGTGATTACCTTCTTTTTTATCATGAATTGCTATGTGATGTTGATCTGCTGGAGTGAGGGAGAATATAAGCAACATAGTATTACGGTCCGGGGCAGAGATGAGAGCGTACGGTTTGACAATCGGTTAAAGTTTAATGGTGACAACAATAAGGATATAGCTGGCAATAAATATGGGGCAATGATGACTGTCGGTAAGGTGGCTGTAAGTCTGCTTTTAGCCTTTCTTTTGGGAATGCAGGGAAGCAGAGGAATTTTAATCACCTTTGGTCCTTTGTTTGGAATAGAAGTGATACGGATTCTGTACCGGTGTATTACTATGAAGATCTCTGCTGACAGGAACGAAAGAGATTTATATATGACAGGGAAGAAAACGAAGGTCTGTAGCTATAGCAACTGGATGGTTCCCCTGTGGGTAACGGGGCTTCTGATGCTTAGTTTCCTTGGAATGAAGACGCCTTTTGCAACAGGACAGGATATTTCCCGAAATATACGAGGCGGGCTTTCAAAGTTATTTGGAGTGGTATTGGCAGATACTTATAAAGCCATTGGCTTTGAATCAGGGAATTTCCTTCGTAATATTGGTTTGGTGGTATTGGTACTGTGTGTATACGGTCAGGTCGTAAGATTACTGGTGAAAATGCTGCAGAGAAAATCTCTTCAGGGAGCGGAATGGTGTTTTCTGGTCACGGCGGCTTCTCCGGTTGTGGCTGCGGTTATGGTAGCATTCACAACGATTGAAAGCTCAGAGCGGTATTATTTCATGTGGATCTTTGCTATGGCGTTGGCTGTTGTGCTTCTATGGGAGCAGACGATAGTATGCGGGGAGGACGGTAAAGACAGCAAGTGTGGTGAATGCAGCGTACGCAGTGTACGTGGTGTGTTTAGTATGATTGGATTGCACAGAACTGGATTGCAAGAAGTTAAAAAAGTCGTAGGTGTTATTGTCGTTTTGATTTCCTTAATTGTGTCGGCAATGCATATAACAACTGTTTACAGTCCGATCTTAAAAGCACAGGAACCGACACCATCGGATGCGCTGGAGGTTGTCCGGTATCTGGAAATAAATGGGTATACAGAAGCATATTCCACCTTTGAGAGCGCCAACCGGATGACGGCCTTATCAGATGGAAGGATCAATGTATATGCACTTAATTCTTTTGAAAATCTGGATATGTGTCAATGGCTGACTTGCAGGGAATGGTATCCGGAGGATGGGATTGCAGATCAGAGCGGAACCATTTGCATTGTCCCGGAGGAAAGACTTGCGGAACTGGACGGATTGAAAGAAAAAGGAGTTGAGTATGATTCCCTGGAGCAGATGGGATCGTATTGGATTATTAAATTGCTATAGATACAACTGAGACCTTATGTATTTGGAATTTATATAGTTGGCATGAGCATGTCTATCAGGTATGGCTAAGCTAAGAAATAATCAATAAAATAGTAACAGTTCAGCCATCACCATTCATAAGCTGCCGGATTATACAGATTGGCTAACAAATATACGTGCTTTCCGGAAACTTATTTCATGTCGGGCGTCCGCCCTATAGAAATGATTGTATAAGCTGCCCTTAGTGAGCAAGCTCCCACGGTCATCTTGCACAATCATTTCTGCACGGCTGAACTGTTACACAAAATATGACAAAAATTATGTAGAATTTGACAAAGCAGTGGATATTGGAAATATTAGATTTTATAATGTTTATATGAGATAACTGGTTTGGATATAATTGAATGATAATTTTTAGTTATCCGTTGGTTGTATATGGACAATACGAAATTATATGTTAAATATGTACGAATTATAGAGATGAAATATAATTATGAAGTAATCAGATGGATTAATTATCGTGATTTATGGAACAAAAAAACAAACTGTTTCCATATATTCCATTGGGGGAATATTGTGAAAAATATCTTTCTAAAATAATACAAAGAAAAAAATACTATGATATCAATTATTATTACTTACCATACAGGATTAAATATATTATGTTCTAGCTTATCTATAGTGGTTCAGCTGTGGAAGATTTTGAACTGACATATGATGTTGAGCACTGGTGTAAAGAAAATGGATTTGAAGTTATATCCTATGAAGGTGATGGAAGCGATGGCGGATATGAACCCAAATTTAGAAGAAGTTGGTAGAGATACCAGAAAACAGCGCTTTAGTCGGAAAATTTAATATAGTTAGGAAAAGTAAGTGGGATAAATAAGGAAAAATTGATAGAATGTATTTGGAATAATTTGACATGTACGGAGGCAACATATGGCAGTAACAACTAAAGACTTGGCGAGGATATGTAATGTTTCAAGGACAACTATTACACGTGCATTGCACGGAACGGGGAGAATTAATGAAGAAACGAAGCAGAGAATATTGACAACTGCAAAAGAATTAGGGTATGAGCCAGACCTGATGGCAAGAAGTTTGGCACAAGGAGCTTCTAAGACCGTAGGTGCAGTTCTTTGTGATTTGCAAGGTACATATTTTCCGAGTATGATAGAGGCAATGGAACATGTAGGGAGGGAAAAGGGATATCTACTAAATATTACATTGCATGACAACAATCGGAAGCAGGAGGAGAATATTATCAGACAATTAGCTGGTTATCGAATTGATGGTGTTATATTGAATGCTGCTTCACAAGAGATACAGGATTATGAATATTTAAAGAAATATCATTTCCCAATAGTAGTTATTGGGGGTGCGAAACTGGGAGATTTGCCTTATGTGGGAAATGATGAATATCATGCAGCCTATGACGCAGTAAATTACATTGTTGATAAAGGATATAAGAAAATCTGTTTTGTTTTTCCGGGATTAAAGAATAAAAAGCCAAGATCTTTTGGAGGACATAAGGAAAGACTTCGGGGTGCTGAAAAGGCGGCAATAGAGAGAAATGTTTTGTTTGAATCTATAGGTACAACAGATTATGTACAAAAAGTGTTGGAAAGGGTTAAAAGAAGTAAAGACAAAATAGCATTTTTATGTTCTGGTGACATATATGCGGGATATGTAATGATGACTATGCAAAAATATGGTTATGATGTAGGCAAGGATTATGGGGTGATGGGATTTGATCATCTGGAATTAATGCAGATGTTTCCAGTACGGTTGGCTACGTTGGAAAATGCACCGGAAAAGGTTGGTGAAAAAGCGTTGCGTATGTTACTGGATTTGATAGAGGGAAAGAATGTTGAAAAAGAACTTTATATACCATATAAGATAGTAGACGGTGATACATTATAGGTATGGAGTAGGAGAAGCTGAGATTTTTGATCTTAGCTTCTTTGTGCATAGGAAGTTTTGGTTTATAGGGCAAATAGTGTTTTGTGAAGAAGGTTTAGCCTGCCAATTACGATGGTACTATGAGGTGATGTGAAAGCAGAATTAATTGAATATAGATTGACAACTCGTAGTGCAATGTGTATAATAATCTCAAAAGCGTACAGCTGTACGCAAGCAAAAATACTATTATTCAATAAAAAAGGAGGGTTTTTATGAAGAAAAGAGTTATTTCAATGTTATTGGCGGCAATTATGGCAGTTTTCGCAGTTGGTTGTGGAAACAATCAAGATGTGGCAGAGAATGTTGTGGATGAAGATGTAACGGAAGTTAGTGATCATGTACAGGAAGAAGATGCAGTAGAGGATATGGAGGGGATTCCTGAGAATGTGACAATAACATTCTGGAACGCATGGGTAGGTTCTGATGGAGATACATTGACGGAACTGGTTCATCAATTTAATGAGGAAAATGAATATGGAATTACAGTTGATATGACAATTACATCAAGTGTTAATGAAATGCTTCAATCCAGCCTTCCGACAGGTGATGCGGCGGATCTTATTTTGGGTGATACGGGATGCATCAACAGATATGTGGGATATTTAAGACCAATTGATGATATTTTTGTAAGTACAGGATTGAAGAAAGAGGATTTTTTAGAGGCATATTTAAGTCGTTGTTATAGTGAAGAGGGAGAATTGTATGGCATGCCATTTCAGATTGCTCAAATGTGTCTATTCTATAATAAAGATTTATTTGTAGCTGCTGGATTAGATCCTGAGATGCCTCCGGTAACATGGGACGAGTATTTAGAATATGCAGAAAAAATGACAGATTCATCTAAGAATACATTTGGTTCAGGCCTTTATTATTGTTATCAGGCGCAATTGGGAGCATTTACACAACGTTTCGGTGGTTTGGTTATAGATAAGAATACCGATGGTAAATATAAGGTGAATTTAAAGAATAATGATGCTTTGAAAGATGGTTTGAATTATTTTTATCAGCTTTATGATACCGGAAATAATCCGAAAGAGAAAGATATTGATTCCATGATGCTGGCAGGTCAGATTGGTATGATGATTAATGGAGGCTGGTTAAAAGCTGGTTTGGATTCGGCAGGCATTAATTATGGTATTGCCAAAGTTCCGGTTCAATCAGGAGAGGATATTAATAGCTATGCACTTAGTGATATGAGTAATTTTTATATTACAACTTCTGCAACAGATGATGAAGCATGGGCAGCAGAGAAATTTATCGAATGGTGGTACAATGGAACTGATACAACAAAGGTAGATGATACGGCAAATACACGATGGTCGTTAGAAATGGGGTATATTGCATGTTATATTCCTGCTATTAATTGTGATTCTTATCAGAATAACGAATTATTGATGGGACTGTCAGTTGCAGCAGATGCAACCGATGTAGAAACAGTATTATTTTGTCCGGCGGGAAATAAGTGTTATACAGATGCAAGTAGTGCAATGATTGAATTAGCAGAAGAATGGGTATATAGTGATGGTTCGGAAGAAGAGCTAGAGTCTTTATTAACAGCTTATCAAGAACAGTTAGAAAACTCTGTAATTGAAAATTACGGAGAAGATATGTTGGCAGAATAAGTATGTATAAGAAGGGTGTGAGTATGGCTTACACCCTTCTGGCATAGAGGAGATATGAAATGAAGCGAGAGAGAATAAGGAGTTTTTGGAATAAGCCATCGCATGCAGCATATTTATTTATTGCACCGGCAGGTATTTTGTTATTCGTATTTTGTATTATTCCATTAATGGCATCTTTGGTTATTAGTACATTTAAGATGGGAGTTGATTTTCATAGTGCAGATTTTATTGCTTTTGATAATTATGTGAAGATATTTAAAGATAGGCAGTTTATTAATAGTTTTTGGGTGACACTTAAATTTTCTTTAATAGAAACACCGCTTCAAATGCTGATAGGAATTATTATTTCAGCAATTATAGCAAAAAATAATTTTTTTAATAGATGCGTACGAAGTATTTATTTTTTACCAGTAATTACATCAGCAGTTACCGTGGGGATTATGTGGCAGATGTTGTTGCATTCAAATGTTGGTCTTTTTACGTGGTGGCTTCAGATATTAGGATTTGGAAAAATTAATTTATTAAATGATCCAAATACAGCATTGTATGCGGTAATAGGTGTATCGTTATGGAGAAGTTTTGGAATTTCTACTATTATTTTGGTATCTGCCATTCAGAATGTTCCGATAGATTATTATGAAGCAGCTGAGCTAGATGGGGCTTCTAAAATCAGGCAGTTTTTTTCTATCACATTACCGGATATTATGCCAGCCGTATGGTTTTTGTTAATGACCAGAATCATAGGTTCTTTGCAGGTGTTTGATATTATTTATACACTTACGAACGGAGGACCTAATAAATCTACCAATACGTTGGTTTTATATGTGTATACACAGGCATTTACAAAAAATAATAATATGGGTTATGCAACAGCGATATCAGAGGTACTGTTTATCATGATTTTAATTGCAACTGTGATTCAACAATGTGTTATGAAACGGACAAGTGATTAGGAGGATTATTATGTATAAGAAGATACTGAGAATGATCCCCATATATTTGTTGCTGATTATCATAGCATTGATGGTAGTGTTGCCGATTATATGGGTAGTATTAAGTGGATTCAAATATGAACAGGATATTATATCTTGGCCACCATCCTTTTTTCCGAGAAAATTGACAAATGAAAATTGGGAAACGATTAAATCAAGAATAGATATCGTTAAGTATATTGTGAATTCTGTAGTTTATTCAGTAGGAACGACAGTACCAGCAATTTTTGTAAATACATTGGCAGGATACGCGTTTTCTAAATTAGAATTTAAAGGAAAAAATATTATTTTTATTGCTTTTTTAGCAACGATGATGATACCGTTTCAAGTGATTATGGTTCCCTTGTATGTAGAAGTCCATTATATGAAACTTTTGAATACTTATGCAGGATTGATTATTCCCAAAATTGCATCGGCGCAATGGATTTTTTTAGCACGGGCATCGTTTGACGGAATTCCCAAGGATTTGCAGGAAGCTTCGAGAATAGATGGTTGTAATGAATTTGATATTTTTTTGAAGATTATGTTCCCGTTAATTAAACCAACTTGTGTGACTATTTTTGTGCTGAGTATAAATAATTGCTGGAATGACTTGTTGTGGCCAATGATCGTAGCAAGTTCCAGTAGAATGCGGACACTTTCTAATGGACTGGCTATGTTTATAGGTACGCATACAACTGAATATGGTCCGGCTTTTTTATGTGCGGCAATTTCGTTAGTTCCGATGCTTATTGTTTACATTTTGGGTCAGCGTTATTTTGTGGAAGGTCAGGTATACACAGGAATTAAAGGATAGAGAAAGGAATGGCTATAAATTATGAAAAAAATTAGAATGGTATGTAATCCGGAATATAAGGTTGCAAAGGTGCCAGATTTATTATTTGGATCCTTTGTAGAACATCTTGGAAGATGTATGTATGGAGGATTGTATGAACCGGAAATGTTGGATTGCGATCATAATGGATTCCGTAAAGAAGTAAAAGCATTGATTTCAGAAGCTGGAGTTACTGCAATTCGATATCCGGGAGGAAACTTTGTATCTGGTTATGATTGGAAAGATGGTATTGGACCGAAAGAGAGCAGACCTACAAGAAAGGAGCTTGCGTGGGGAACGATAGAAACAAATCAGGTTGGAGTGGACGAATTTTTACCGTTACTTCAGGAATTGTCAATAGAACCGCTTATGGCAGTAAATTTAGGAACTGGAACACCAAAAGAGGCTGGAGAGTTAATAGAATATTGTAATTTAAAAGAGAATACTTATTGGAGTAGTAAGCGCAAAGAAAATGGACATGATGCTTATGAAGTTAGATATTGGTGCATGGGAAACGAAATGGATGGTGACTGGCAGATTAATATGCATACTGCATCAGAATATGCAAGGCTTTTAAAGGAAACTGCAAAAATTGCCAAGTGGATCGATCCATCAGTAAAAGTTATTGCATGTGGCAGTTGTACGAATGAAATTGGACATAAAACATTTGGAGAATGGGATTTTCATGTTTTAGATGAGGCTTATGAGGAAATAGATTATTTATCTATCCATCGATACTATAATTATCATCCGGAGAAACAGCAGGTTTATGAGCGTGGAAATGACATAACGGATTATCCATATTTTTTTACAAATATGCAATCGTATATTGATACAATTAAGTCAGCATGCGATTTGGTAAAAGGGAAAAAACATTCTTCTCATGTGGTAAATATTTCTTTTGATGAATGGGGATTAGTGACATTGACCTCAGCAGATCCGGGGAGGGTAGAACAAAATTATAGTTTTGCGCAGTATACGCAGCTGGATGCTGTTATTTATGGTGGCATTTTGTGCGTATTATTGAATAATTGTGACAGGGTGAAAATAGCCTGTCAATCATTATTAATTAATGAGGGCGGAATGATTAGTACGTCAACAGAGGGAAAGGTTTTACGTCAATCTGTGTTTTACACGTTCCGGGATATTGTAAATGCAGTAAAAGATGGTGTGGTCATACAACTTGTGGTAGTAGAAATGGAAACTGTTGAAACTAATCACTATGGTAAACAACCTGTAATACAGATGGCTTGTGTAGCAAAAGAAGAAGAAATTATTCTTTTACTAGCAAATCTGGATAGAGAGAATGAAGTAGAGGTGGTAGCTGATCTTGGGCAATTTGGTATTTTGAAGGCACAAAATTGGAGTGAAATCTATACAGAGGATTGGAATGAGGTAAATACATTTGAAGAACCATATCAAGTTGTACCGCATGAACGTTCAATGAATGAAGTAGAGAATGGAATGATTAAGGAAATACTCAGACCACATTCATGGAACATTTTGCAATATAGAAAGATAATGGATATGTAAATTTGGAATAGAGAGGATATGGAATATGTTAAGAAATTGTAATGTACAAAATCCATGGATTCAGCAGAGAGCAGATCCTTATGTTTATAAGCATAAGGATGGAAACTATTATTTTACAGCAAGTGTTCCGACATATGATCGTTTGGTGCTTCGTAAGTCAGATACGTTGGATGGTCTTTCTAAAGCACCAGAGACAGTAATCTGGACAAAGCAGAGGAAGGCATAATGGGTGCTCATATCTGGGCACCGGAGCTGCATTATCTGAAAAACAAGTGGTATATCTATTTTTCGGCTGGAAATGCAGAAAATCCATGGCATGAGCGTCCTTATGTTCTGGAATGCGAAGACGAAGATCCATTAACGGGAACATGGAAAGAAAAGGGAATGATTCAAGCAGCCGATGAGGATGAATTTTCTTTTCAAGCATTTTCACTAGATGCAACGATACTTGAGAATAAAGGGATTATTACTATATCTGGGCAGAAAAGGTAGGAGTTGGCAAACAGATCTCTAACATTTATATTGCTAAAATGTTTTCTCCGATCGAACTTGAAACGGTTCAGGTGTTGCTGACAACACCGGATTATGACTGGGAGAGATATGGCTACTGGGTAAATGAAGGACCTGCCATACTCAAAAAGAATGGAAAGATTTATCTGACTTATTCGGCAAGTGATACGGGGATACATTATTGTGTAGGTATGTTGACGGCATCTGAGGATGCAGATCTCCTGGATCCGAAACAATGGAAGAAAGAAAGGATGCCTGTGCTTGCAACCGATGAAGAACTTGGTATTTACGGTCCCGGACATAATTGCTTTACTGAAGATGAGAATGAAAAAACCATCATGGTTTTTCATGCCAGGAATGAAGCGGAGGTTAAAGGAAATCCATTATATAATCCTAATCGACATGCAATGATGTTAGAAGTTACGTGGGACGGGAATGGGAATCCCGTTTTCAGTTTTGAGTGATTTGAAGTATATAATTGAAGTACTTTCTTCTGATTTTATGGAGTGGGCGGGCTATCTGTACAGGGTATGGAGTATTGATTACCCACAGGAGATGCCGAAAGATATGCTGGAACAGGGATCATGTGAAGTGCTGCAGCAAATGTATCTCGGGACACATGTGATGTCATATGAGATGGCGATTCAGAATATAAAATCAGCTTATCTCGAAAGACAAAGAATTAGTGAAAATTAATGAAGAAAATTTATGGAAGAGTAGGAACTGTGACTTAAAAAGAAGCCTGATGAAATTATAATTTCATCAGGCTTTCGTATTCCTTCTGCCGTTTGGGAGAGGTCTCAGCAGCTTTAAAATCCGGATTATTATATTCCGGAGACAATTCCTCGGGAAGAATGATTCCGGGATGGAAAAGCAGCTCTAAGGTGTCGGGATCCTGTCCGTATTTCTGAAACTTATCCATCAACCGGTTGATCCGGTCGGCATCCATGGAACCGCCCATAATCAATCCCCATAAATAATAGTTCCCTTTCATGGGGATAATAGGATGTCTTTTGGTATACCATGTGCAAAATTGAATGATGACATTTTTAATCAGATTTACCGGCGGATAGGTATGGTATAAGGCAGGAGTGCTCAGGTAAGGTGCTAAAGGCTCCCTGGAAATCCGGATATACTGTACCGGATAATGATTCCAAAGTACGACATCACGCAGTGCATCCCAGACAACCGGAATCATATGGGAATGCTGATGACTGTCAAGACATAGTACATAATCGGAAGGCATTGCATGATATAGCTTTTGAATCTGTGCCTGGATTTCCGTGGAAAGCTGCTTACGCAGTTCATTTCTCGCAGAGGTGTAAGAGCTTTTAAAGAAATACATCCAGCTGCACTTAAAATATCCGTTTTCATCAACAAGAAGCGGAATCTTTGCAGGATCTGCACAGCAGTGTCCCTCGAAAAAGTTAAGGTGCAGTGCAACCGTCAGAGCCGGACGTTCTTTCATTACAGGAAGAAGCAGATCTATACAGTCTGCAAAGCAGCTCATATTGGGAATGACACTGATTCCTGACAGCTTTCCCTGTTGGACGAGGGTTAATATTTCTTTTGAAGCATTTATGGAAATGCCGTAGTCATCGGCATGATATATTATCATGATCTTGCTCCTTATGAATGAAATTCTGTATTTCAGTAATGAGTCTGTATAGGAATGGATCTGGAATATGATTCCATCCTATTCTAACTCTATATTATATTGTATTACCCTGAGACTTAAAGGTTTGTCTCTTGGGCGTTGCCGGCTTCCCTTTCATATCCACATCTCCGGCTGATCAGATATCTCGGGCGTGCCTTAATCTCCTCATAAATTCTGGAAATGTAATGTCCGATAATGCCGAGACTGATCATCAGAATACTTCCAATCCAGCACAACAGAATAATAACGGTCGTGAAGCCTTCCACAGCGGTTCCGGAAAAATAACGGTATAAGGCTTCAATGCTGAAAGCAAAGGAAGGAATCAGCATAAACCACCCTAAAATGGTAACCACCTGCATCGGTGCACCGGAAAAGGAGGTAATGTTACGGAGTGCGTATTTCACCAGACTCCAGAAGCTCCATTTGGAGGTGCCGATTTCCCGTTCCTGTACTTCAAACGGGATCTGGATTGTTTTAAAGCCTACCCAGGAGGATAAGGCGCGGAAAAACGGTGTCCGTTCCGGCATCAGGAGAAGGGCATCAATGGCTTTCCGGTCCAGAAGCTTAAAATCGGAGGCATTTTTCATGTCAATTTTCGTAAGCTGACTGATAATTCCATAAAATCCATTGGCGCACATACGATGGAAAACGCTTTCCCTGCCACGATTGGACTTCACGGCTTCTACCACCTCATATCCGTTCTGCCATAATTCGTACATTTGTGGAAGAAGTGTAGGAGGATGCTGCAGATCGCAGTCCATAATGACGGCACATTCTCCGGCAGCAGCTTCAAGTCCTGCAAAAATCGCCGCTTCTTTGCCAAAATTACGGGAAAAAGAAAGTCCTTTGACATTAGTTTTCGTCTGAGCAAGCCGGACGATATTTACGTAGGTATTATCCATGGAACCATCGTCTACGAAGATGATTTCAAAATCAATTCCGGACTGCTTTAAAATCTCTTCGATCGTTTCATAAGTCCGGAAAATATTATCCTGTTCATTATAGGAGGGAATCACTAGAGAAATCATATCCTGGATCACTTTCTGTTTATTACATCGATTTTATTCACTATTACTGTGGTTGCTTGTGGAAATACATTTTATGAGATAAACTATTGTTTATTATAACGGTTTGTTCTGAAAACTTCAATCAGGTATTTAGGAAACCACGTGGATTTATCAGTCAATTATTTACAAAATAGTAATCATCCGGCACAGTATCTTGGAGAGGAGAATTATGCAGCAGTTACTGAATTGTCCGTAGAAAATAAAAATATTCTGTCATATGTCTTAACATAGGACATGCAGGGACGATGTATATAATACAATATTTGTGTCAAAAATAAGCGGGGATAAAGTATGGCACGAATTATTGATTATGAGGCTCAAAACATCATAGGCGGTAAGCTGCGTGAGTACAGACTGGAAAGGCATCTGAGTCAGAAGGAATTGGCTGAACGACTTGAAACCTATGCCATATATGTCTGTCGCGGTTCCATTTCAAGAATTGAAAACCATGAACGCACAGTTACGGACTTTGAACTGCGTGCTCTGGCAGAGGTTTTGGAGGTTGATGTTGTAGATCTTTTTGAAAAATAGAAATTACAAATATACAAAAGCACTGATTTTGCGTTATGATGCAAGATGAGTGCTTTTGTGTTACACCTGATGGGAAGGAAGGCAGCTCCCGTCAGGATATGGAATGGCAGACGGATAATTGCTTGCAGGCAGGAAAAACTTATGAGTGGGACAGAACAGGGAAATACAAGGGTAAAAAATATTTTGATTCTGGAGGATGAACCGGCAGCCTTGAGATATCTGGTAAAGATTGTGGAGGATTGCAGTCCGTTGGAATATTGTGTATTCGGTTATACCGGTCTGAAAGAAGCTTATGAATGTATGAAGCACCGGACAATCTCCTTATTTATGGTGGATATCATGTTGGATCAGAAGGAATGCAACCGGGAGGGCTATCGTTTTATCGAGGAAATCCGTAAAAGTGAAGAATACCGTCATGTACCGGTGATTTTTGTGACAGGACTGGAGGAACCGAGAGCACAGGCTTATAAGGATCTGCATTGTTTTGGGTATATCCAAAAGCCTTATGATGTCAATGAAATTCACAGAATGGTGAAGAAATGTCTGACTTATAATCCGGTGGAAGCAAAAGCAAGGCTTCATCTGAAGAACGATGGAATACACGTTCTCTTTGACACGGATCAGGTTGTGTATGTGCGCATTACAGGAAAGAACCTGTCTGTCAAGGTTCATGGCAAGCCATTGACTCAGTATGCCTATCTTACCATGAAAGAAATTATGGAACAGCTTAAGTCAGAGCCAATGATAATGTGTGGAAAAGGCCTTCTTGTAAATGGAAAATATATGGATTATCTGGATCAGAAGGAGAGAAAGCTTTATCTGAAGGATGAGGCAGAACCCTTGAAATTAACGAGAGCAGGATTGAAGGAGAATATCCATAGTATTACTGATGGTTTGTCACGGTGAAACTGTGGGTGAAACGAAAAGAAACGCTGAAAACAAACAGTATAACTGTATTAAGAGGAATGTGCATCATGGATATAATGAAATAAAAAGCAGAGGAGTCCGTGATGACAGAAGAGTTTTCGATTAATAATGAACAAATGGGGAAGAGAATACGGGAGTTGCGTGAGAAAGAGGGACTCACTCAGGATGCCTTATCAGAAATTCTTTCCGTAGGACCGAATGTAATCGGGTGTTATGAACGAGGAGAATATGGTCCTTCCAAGAAGACCCTCAGACTGATCTGTCAGTATTTTGGTGTATCTACGGATTATCTTCTGTATGGAGAAACGGAAAATGTGGAAGACATCATGGAGCAGGTAGATCATTTCTCGGATGCGGATAAGTTGAAAGTATTAGTACGCCTGATGCATTACTTCATCAAAGGCAATGTACTTACGAAAGAAGATAAAGCGTGCAGGGATCATATGAAAGTGATCATTGATCAGTTATTTGAATCTGAGGAATAAGGGGACGAAATACATAGGATGAAAACAATTTTAATTTTGGAAGATAATGCCCGTGAGATGGAGCGGCTGGTTAAAATTGTTCGTGAACAGGGTGCGCAGAATGAAGTAATATGTGCGGTTAACCTGGAACAGGCATATCATATGGCAATGGAGAAATCCATTGATCTTTTTCTGTTAGATATTATTCTGGATCCCCGGACTTCTGGGGACGCTTCCGGTATGAAATTTGCAGATCATATCCGTGAAGTGGAACGCTATCATTTTACTCCCATTATTTTTATTATCGGACTGGAAGATCCCAGCCTGTATGCATACAGTGATGTCCAATGCTACAGCTATATCGAGAAACCCTATGATACAAAGCAATTGTCTGAGCTTATAAAGGAAACCCTTATGATCCCGACCGATTCTTCGGCTTCAGACAGAGTATATTACAGAAGAGATGGAATACTATTAAAACTTTGCAAGGAGGACATTGTCTATATTGAAAATGGACGTTCCGGAAGAGTGATCCACACAACAGCCGATGAGCGTTACCTGCCATATAAACCAGTGAAGGAGATCCTTAAAGAATTAGATTCCGATGATTTTGTCCAGTGTAACCGTTTCGTGATCGTTAACCGGAATTATGTCGAAACCATAGATTCCGTCAACAGATACGTTACATTTAAAAACCGAACGGATTCGGTAGAAATTGGATTGACATATAAGAAGAATTTTTTGAGGAGGGTGTTTAATGGTTAGGAATATCTTGGAATTATTGGAGATATTGTCTCTTCTTTATGCATTTGCAACAGTTTATGGAGAAAAGTTGGAATATAATATTAAAGTGGTATTGTTTCTTGTTACACAGATTGTTTTAATGATAGGACTTAATGATTATGGATTCCCCAAATATTTTGTATCGGTATCATATTTAATTATGCTATTGTATTGCCTATTTAATTATCAATGCCAAGTTGTAAGAGCTATTATTAATATAGTAATATCTGTGATTGTGCTTGGTATTTCACAACTGATGATATATTTTCTTTTATCAACACTTATGAGAGATAATAATTCAGGCAATTTGATGTGGGAATTTTTAACAATGCTTATGTGCTTTATAATTTCAGTATTTCTTCTTCCCAAACTTCATCTTAAAGAGATCTCAGACTTCCTTATGAAGCATAAAAAAATATTGTTGATAGTGGGATGTTTTGCATTGGTGGCTTTTGGTCAAAAGGTGTGGAAAATTAAGGAAACCGATCTTACGGGAAAAGATGTTATTTATGTAATTTATTTTTTTACATTATTGCTGCTACTTCTTTGGGAATGGCAACAAGCTAGAAACGATGCTGATAAGAAAAGAACGCAATTAGAAATGAACCGATTATATTATAATGCATATGAAGATTTGATTTGTTCAGTGAGAGAGAAACAACACGATTTTAAAAATCATATGAATGCGATTGAGGGTATGCTTTATACAATTGATGATTATGATGAATTAATAAAGCAGGAAAGAAATTATATAGATTCCATCCTGAAAAATAATGATAAAACATCAATTCTTACAATGATTGAAAATCCTTTAATAGCAGGATTTATGTCAGAAAAGATACATTATGCAGAAGAAATGGGTATTGACATTGAGCATCATTGTATATGGAAAAATAAAGATATAAATATTCCAGAATATAAATTAGTAGAAATGTTTGGTATTCTTATGGATAATGCAATAGAAGCACTTGGAAATTATGATGAGAATGCATATATGAATGTAAATCTATCATGTGGGCAGGAAGTACTAATATTTGATGTTACAAACCAATATTCAAATGAGATGCCGGAGGATTTGAAACAAATTTTCAAAGCAAACTATAGTAGTAAGGGGAAGAATAGAGGGATTGGATTATCAAAATTACAGAGGATGGTAGAGGAGTTTGGAGGTGAAGTTTCTACAGAATCATTCAGATGGAAGGGAACTGAGGCAATAAAAATAGGGTTTTGTATTCCAATATAAAAACCAACAGCATAGCTATTGGTTTTCAAAATAATTATTCTTCGGGGTATTCAGGTTCGCCAAAAAATATAATACAGATACAATCAGAAATTGCACCCCAAAAGCCTGAAAGGCACAGAGTGCAGAGTGCCAATCCTAACTGTTTAAGTTTGGTCTTGTTCATATTTTTTCACCTCCTTATAAATTTTTGTTATAGCTAATTGGACAGTGTGAAGAACCACCATCCAAAAACTTGCCAGTAAATACGGACATTCAGGGAAAAGAAATAATAGAATTGCGATAATCAGAACCACCTGAAAGGAAGCAATACGGTTTCTTCGGATTCCTTTTTCGTCCAGCTTGACCTCGCGATGGGAAAGGAGAGGACCAAGCCGGTATTCTGTGATTGCACATGGAATCATGAGTCCGATACGCAGAATCGGTGTTAATGGAGCTGTCACCGGCAGGATCATAACGGTTGGAATAAATACAAGAACCGTCAGCAGCAGGCAGGTCCAATAGCTTTTCGTGTGGATTCCGCCATTTTTACTTCGTAATAAACAGAATGGAATCAGCGCACATAAAAAATAAGGAAAGAAACCCAAATAAGAAAACATCACTGCCAACAGGATTAACTTGCTGAGGTCATAAAGGAGCGCTGTGATAACATAGCGTATTATTTTTAATTCATATTCGGTAAAATCATAAGTATTTCTGATTTTGTTCATCAGCGCATCCATGAGTTACATCTCCTTCTTCCATATCATAATTCCGGGGAAAACAAAGGATGGAAAATCAGCCGGAATTGTGTATAATGAGGGTGAAAAAGATGGGAAGAAAAAGTGAAACATAGATAAGAAAAAGCGGAATGATTTGTTCCTGAAAAAATCATATTCAGGATGATGTAAATCAGATATAAACTGTATAAAGAATGAGATAAGAGAAGTGTATTGCAGAAATGCCTGAACAATGCAAAAATAAGAACAAAATGATCATTCGAACTACAGAAAAGGTGATAAATGGGAATAATTAACATTTTTACTTGTAATAAATGATGTTTAAGCAAATGAAAATGATAGAAATATTTGGAATAAATATAGATTTTATAACAAATTATCTGTTTTTTATGCAGAAAAAGTAATATAATACATCCATCTCGTTTTTGTTACAGTAAGATGATGAGGTGGAATGACGAATGAAGAAAATAAATCAAGAGCTTTTCATAGCCATTCTGGATGATGATCCCGATTTTGCATATGTATTATCGCGGATGATAGAGAAGGTTCTGGGTGCCGGAAAGGTACAGGTACATATTCAGACTTTCCGGACAACGCAGGAGGCGGATACCTCGCCGTTGTCATTTGACCTGTTGTTTCTGGATGTGGAACTGGGCAATGAAAATGGAATTCAGTGGGTGAAAAAGTGGAGAAAGACCCGTAAGTTTCAGGACATTATTATTGCTTCATCCTATGATCATTATGTGTTTGACAGTATTGAGGCCCGTCCGTTTGCTTATATAAGGAAGGCACATCTGGAAGAGGATCTGCGGAAGGCAGTCAGAAGATATTGGAAAGAAAGCCGTGAAGAGCCTATTTATGTCATTGTGAAGGATGGGAAGAAGAATATTCTGGTAGATCCTTATCATATCGACTATTTGCAGGCGAATGGTCATTATATTGACATTATTATGGATAATGAAGAGCCGATCGTGGTGAGAAACCACATTAATGAACTTCAGCATACCCTGGAAAAGTATGGTTTTGTCCGTGTTCAGGTGAGTTATCTTGTCAATGTGAAGTTTATAGAGCGGTTTGATGGTAAAAATGTTTATTTACGTAATGGAATAAAGAAATTCGTTAGTCCGCATTTTGAAAAACAGCTTCTTGAAAAATTGAGAAGTTATATGGAATCCGATGGAGATGACTTAAATGGAGATACTGGCTAATCTGTGTGAATCGGTGCTGTGGATTGTATTTTTAAAGATATTTTGTCGGCCAAAGTATAGCAGGAAAATTGATTTTCCGGGAGCGGTAACAGCGGTTCTTCTGCTTATGGCAAGTATTGGTTTTTCAGATCAATTTGCATTATTTTCCCAATATACGGTTCTTATTGATTTTGTGATTGCTTTCGGGTACACCATGCTTTTTCTGGAGGGTATGTGGTACTGGAAGCTTTTTCTGATTGCAGTATATAATGTTGCCCTTCTTGGTTCAAGTGTTCTTGCAGTGAATACTTTCGTGAATCTTTTTCATGTTGATGCAACGGTACTTGTGACTGAGGGCAATCCTCTGCGGATTGCCATGATTGTTACGGCCAAGGTCGTATTGGTCATTCTGGTGATTCTTTCCAGAATTTTCAGGGATAAAATCATGGTATTACAAAGAGCAGGAGTGTGGGTTATTGTATTTCCGTTTATAACGATATCCGTAGGTACAACATTGTTTCAGACTCTTGTACATTTTTACAGGCAGACTTCGGATATTGTCTGGATGGTGTGGCTGCTTCTGATGGTCTGCGCGCTGTGCTTTATGAGCTTCCAGCTGGCCTATGATGCATACCGGGGAAAGCAGCAGAAGAAAATGAGCGATTTTCTCCGTAAACAGATGATTATCCAGCAGCAGACCTATAAGCAGCAGTATGAAAATATCAGGAAGGTCCGTAAGACACAGCATGATATGAAGCACCGTCTGGTAGTCATTGAGCAGCAGCTGCTTGAGAAGGACTATGAAAGAGCACAGAATTATACCAGAGATTTTCTGATGGAACTGGATGGAGTAAAAGAATTTAAATATGGAGACAATCCTTTAAGTACCCTGCTTTTGATGAAGGAAGAGATTGCAAAAGAAAATGGAATTGATATCAGCATTGATATGGATGTTCTGGAAACAACAAGAATTTCGGATCTTGATCTGGCAATGATTCTTGGGAATCTCATGGATAATGCGATTGAAGCAGCCAAAGAAGTCAAAGAAAATCCAGAGATCCGGGTACTCATAAAAACGAAGGGTGTCTTGTATATCAGTGTCCGGAACACGGTGAAGGATTCTGAAATGGGAAAACCGGGCAGGCATAATTATACAACCAAAGAGGATGCATTGTTACATGGATTTGGGATTTCCTGTATTCGGGAGTTGGTTGATAAAAACGGGGGAAGATTTGATCTGAACGTTTCGGAAGGCTGGTTTCGGGCTGAAATCTTCTTCTGACAGGCTGTCAAGAGAAAAATATGACATAAATCGGGCAAAAGCTGACATTCTGCTATTCAAATGAAAAAATTGCGGTTACAATAATGAAAAAGGAGGGGGAAGCAGACGTGTCGGAATTTCTAGCAAAGAGAATCACGATGAGGTTTATCCGTAAGTTTCAGATTAAAGAAGAGGATTGGGATTTGTACTACCTCGGTATCGAGGTTATTGTAACTACGGCATTGACAAGTCTGATGATCATGGCGCTTGGAATTGCGTTACGAAATTTTTTTGGATCTGTTGTTTTCTTACTGTGTTTCATGAGTATTCGGGGTTATTGCGGAGGATATCATGCAAAAACCAGAGTGCGGTGCTTTTTTGTTTCGATATTGTGCTATCTGCTTTCGTTTGGAATGATGAAGGGACTGCTGTTTCTTCCGGAAATTGCGCAGAACATTCTCATTACAATAGGGGTAGCAACGGCGTTTATACATTTTGCGAAGTTTGCGCCGGTAGAAAATCCGAACAAGAGAATCCGTGAGGAGATGAAGGAACAAAACAAAATCATGTCCTTTGCGATGCTCGTGGTCTGGTATCTGGTCTGTTCTGTGTTCGTATTTGCCGGAACATATGAGATATCAACGCAGATATGGGCAACAATAGACATTATTGCTTTACTTCTCTGTGTAAAAAGGAGGAAAAGGAAATGAATAAATTCAAAGCAACATTGTCGAGGCTCATAATGGCAGCCGTCTGGGGCGTAGCAATCACAACACTGACTTCTACATCCCGTTATCTGACATATCAGCCGAAGGGTGAAGAAGAATTAATGCGCAGATATCTTTAGTTGTGTACATATGCGGTGTGAAAAGGGATAAAAATGTACACGTTTAGATATGCAAAAACCTCCAGCAGGACAACCTGTCTGGAGGTTTTTGCGTGAAACGGTGTAGCGTAAATTGCAGCATATGAAACAATCATTCAGCGTCAATGTATCAGAAACTTATTTTTCAGTGTACTAGTTGTTGTGAAACAATACAAAATTTGATATGATGATGTTTAAGAATTGTTTAGGGGAAGAAATGCGATGAAGCGTCTGAAATGGGATCAGCAAAAGCAGGAAAGCCTGTGCATATTTTTATATTTTATCGTGGCAGCAGTGACGGTACTGCTTTTGGCAACGAGATCCTCGTTTCTTTATCCATGTAACAACTGGGATGATGCAAACAGTTACTTTTCCGTTGGCAAGGCTATTTTTAACGGGAAACTTCCCTATCGAGAGGTGTTTGATCAGAAGGGAATCCTTCTTTATTTCTTATATGGTCTTTGTTATCTGATTTCCCATACCACATTTGCCGGAGTTTTCGTGATGGAATGTATCCTGGCATTCTTTGATCTGGTGGGCATTTATCGGATTTTGCTTCTTTATATGGGAAGAAATACAGCACTTGTCCTGACACCATTACCACTTGCTATGGTGTTCGCTTCTTATAGCTTTTACTGGGGCGGCGCAGCGGAAGAAATCTGTTTTCCGTTTTTGGTCTGGGGATTATACTTTGGACTCCGTTATTTTAAGAAGGAATATCCGCACAAGGCGATGGACAGCCGGACATTGGTGGTTGCAGGTGTCCTGGCAGGTGTGGTTGCAAATATTAAATTTACCGTATTGGGATTTTTCTTTGCCTGGATGATGTGGGTGGCTTTTTCCTGCCTGATCCGGAAGGATGTGAAACGAGCATTTGTGTCCTGCGGCTGGTTTTTGCTTGGGATGGCGGTTCCGTTTTTACCGGGGCTTATTTATTTTGGTGTGCGTGGTGCCTTATATGACTGGTATTGGGGATATGTTTATATTAACGTATTTCTGTACAGTAATCTGGACGGTGCAGGTCCTTCTGTTGGAGAAAGAATTTATACGCTGGTTAAAATTCTGTACTGGCTGATCCGCGTCAATTTTGTTTATTACATTGCGATGATTCCCGGAATGTTCGGAATGCTTCTGGAAAAGAAACAGAAGTGGATGACACGCTTGTTTGTACCGGTTCTCTTTGGCTTTTTGTTTCTTGGAATTTATATCGGAGGTTCTGAGCTCCCCTATTATGCATTACCGCTTGGTGTATTTACGGTCTGCGGCTTTGTTCTGGTTGGAAAGCTGGCAGAATGGGGGATGCGGAAGCTGAAGAAAGCTTCTGCCCGGCCTGATGCAAAGTGGCTGCAGGGCATTTTTATGGTGGCAGCGATTGGCGCAAGCGCACTGATTGTATACCTGAATTCGGTTAATATTTCTTATATGAGGATGAAGCGCGAAGATCTGTTTTTGTATCATTTTAAAGAGATTGTAGAACAGTCGGATAATCCGACTTTGTTAAATATCGGCTGTCTTGATGCGGGTCTGTATACCGTGTGTGATATTGTACCAACGTGCCAGTGGTTCCAGACACAGACGATTAATTCAGATATGGTCGATAAGGAGCAGGAGCGGTATATCAGGGAAGGACAGACCGAATACGTTCTTGCAAAAGACAGTTATCCGGAGGCAATCTGGGAGCAGTATGATCTGGTGGCAGAAGAGGAATTTGATGATGGAAATTATGTGAATACCTATTATCTTTTCCATAGAAAATAGTATTTGGGAATGTTTGAATTTTGAGATCGACACGTGAGGGGATAGGATAGTGAAGCTGAAAGAGAAAAGGATCATCTTCATACAGGCCGGGGAAAGTTTTTTAACATCCTGGGCATTGATGAAAGCGGCACGAATGGAGCCGGGGAATGTATTTACACTGATCTTCTTTCTGTTGGCATTTTTCTTTTACCGGGAGGTTTATAAGAAGCTTGCTGATTCACAGAAAGCAGACCGCAGAATGAGAGTGACAGCGGCGGTTTTAGCAGTGATTTATACCCTGTGTTATATGCTGTTAGATGCGTCACATTATATTGAGTCGTTAACCAACCGGATGTTTCGGGGAGCTATCCTTGCGGCAGCTGCAATTGGTTTCTGGGCTTTGTTTGATGCATTACTCAAATTCCTGTTCCTTTGGGTTATGGAGAAGGAGAAGATGAAAGAACTCTTCTGCGAAAGAAAACCGGTCAAAAGCCGGAATCCTTTCGCAACCCATCCGTTGGCTGCGACATTCCTTATGTGTCTGTTGGGCTGGTTCCCTTATTTTCTGTACCAGTTTCCAGGAATTATGACACCGGACAGTATTAATCAGCTGGAACAGGTGCTTGGTATTGTCTCTTACAGCAATCATCATCCCTGGGTACATACATTACTGATAAAAGTTTTTTATTCCATTGGCTTTGCAATAACCGGAAATATGGTATATGCCATGGGATTTTATACTTTTGCACAAATGTGCATCATGGCATTTGCAGCTGCTTATTTTGTGTCATCCATGCGTTTCCTTCATCTGAAGGCAGGATGGTGTACCGCAATGGCTCTGGTATTTGCAATCCTGCCATATCATGCTGTTTACGCAGTTACGGTCTGGAAGGACATTCCGTTTGCAGCAGCTGTGCTGGTGTTTATCACATCGCTGTTGAGGCTTCGGAATGGAGGGAAATGGAAGCATGCTGTATTGTTTGTATTAAGTGGGGCGATGATGTGCCTGTTCCGCTCGAATGGCTGGTACGCATTTTGGGTATGTGTTCCAATTTTCTTTGCTTCTTTCTGGAAAAAGAACCGGAAAGTGATCGGACTTCTGGCGGTTTCCCTGCTTGTAGCAGTTGTGGTGAAGTATCCGGTGATGAATGGATGCCGGGTAACACCGCCGGATTTTGTGGAGTCTTTGTGCATTCCGATTCAGCAGATTTCGTATGTTCTTGCCAATGACAGGGAGTTATCTTTGGAACAACTGGAATTGATTGATGCGGTCATTGACCGTAATTATGTGAAGAACCTGTATAATCCGGAATTCGCGGATAATATGAAAGAGCTTGTCCGGGCCGGACATCCGGAATATCTGGAAGCACATAAAAAAGAATTTTTCAGGTTATGGCTTGATCTGCTGATCCGATATCCGGGTGATTATCTGGAGGCTTATATCCAGCAGACAAATGGATACTGGTACCCGGATTCCTACTATCCGGTAGCTGACGCCGAAGGAGTCAGTGCGACGGAGCTTGGCATTTCCCATACACCGCTGATCCGGGGGCCCCTGGTTGTGAAGGGCAAAGAAATTGCTGTAAAGCTCGGAAGCATGGTACCGGTGTATGGCACGTTATGGAGCATGGGAACTGCCTTCTGGATCTTAGTGCTGATGATAGGATGTGTGCTGGTACGCCGGGAGGAAGGAAAATTTCTTTATGCACTTCCGTGCCTGTTGTTATGGGGAACGGTAATGATTGCAACACCGGTAGCAACGGAATTCCGATATGTTTATTTCCTGATGCTGTGCATACCGTTTTATCTGTGCATGATGGTATTGGAGGAACCGTCCCAAAGCTGTATAGACGCTTCCCAAGAAATATGATATAATGAGCCTCAGAGAAAACCAAGCGGCTGCGAAGCAGACATTTGGT